>Ga0209635_10000147_pt1 | contig 42467 bp, 41 predicted proteins | sample DeeMarSWOR230_32_FD_187463 | JGI IMG/M metagenome (GOLD analysis project Ga0209635, IMG submission 187463) | Marine sediment microbial communities from White Oak River estuary, North Carolina - WOR-2-30_32 (SPAdes) (version 2) | ecosystem: Environmental > Aquatic > Marine > Intertidal zone >...
TTGGATTATTTTCAATTTTACAGTTGTTTATATTATAATACATTAAAAAATATGGAATATTTAGAAATTGCTAATTATTTTAATAAATTATTTAGTTGCTTTTATTACAACAAAAGAACCTTCACCATAGCCTTCTTTAGTAGGTTCAACTTCATTAATCTCTTTTAAACTATGAAAAATTGTTTGATAAAACTCAAAATCCCTAAAACCAGCTCTTTTAAGATAATAGATAACCTTCTTCACTGAATAAAATGTCGCGTTTTTATAAAAAACATTTATATTTTTTCTTGTTTTATACAATTTTCCAATATTACTATTTTTTTCAATAAAACCAATAATCAATACACCATCTGACATTAAGATATTAAAGGCTTCTCTAAATGTAGAAGTAATATTTTCTACAAAGCAAATCGTTGTGACCAATAAAACATAACCAAAAGTAGCTTCTCGAAGAGGTAAATTTTCCGCGACCGCATCTAAAACGAAAACCCCTCTTTTTCGAGCAATTTTTTGCATTTTTTTTGAAGGATCTATGCCAATTCTAATACTTAGAGGAGAAGCAAATCTTGCACTTCCTACACCAATTTCTATGGTTTTTTTATTAATGGGTAATACTTTTTTAATTGCTAAAAGTTCTGACTTATATGCATATTTATTCACGTTAAACCAATTATCATATCGAGAAAAAAATTTATCAAACGGTTCGATTTTCTGCATATTACATTTCTTTCGATTATGATTCTATTTTGGTATAATAAATTATTCAATCTAGTTACTTTTCTAAAATTTATTTAAACCATGAATTTTTTAGAGTTTTTAACTTCTTGAATAACTTTGGATGTACGATAAAGTAAGTTATAAGCGACCTCTGGATGTTGCCATCCTCCTAAACCACAATCAGGCCCTATAAACATTAATCTATCTCTATATAATTTTAGAGCATCTAAAAGATTTTTCCTAATTCTTTCTTTTGAGTCAATTAAATCCATTCTTCCTTCAAAAGTATTTATTTTTTCCCAAGTAGCTCCTTTGTCAATATTTTCAGCAATTATACTATCTATATTTGTTCTAGCAATTCCAACTCGAATAAATTTGTCAAATTGTTCCAATTCCTTTTTTGGAATTTTATTTGATTTATCAGAAGCATATTCACACGTAATAACATCAAAATTTTTTGTTTGAAGAGGGATATATGCTCGGTTTAAAGTATGGATATGGAATTGAGTAGCGCATTTTTGTTTATTAATTCCTTCTAGAGTATTGTCAAATATTTTAATTAAATCGTCATTAGTAACGTTAAAAATGTCAATATATCCAAATGACGGCTCATCGACGGATATTGCACTTGTTTCAATGTATTTGTTGTTGATAATAGAATTTTTTAAAACTGAATTGATAGATTTTGCTAAATTTAGAGCAAGATCAATATATACTGTAAATTGATGCTTTCTAACATATAAATCAATTGGTCCTGTAATACATATCTTTAATTTTAAGCGGACTCCTAATTTTTCATAATGATTTTTTGCATAATTTTCAATAACAAACACTTCAGGGATATAAGCTTTTTTTGGATCTATTAAGCAAGGTTCTATCTTATAATCATTAATTGGTTTTAAAAATTGAGTATACATATCCATATGTTGTGGATAATTAATAATTTCAACTCCTGCTTTCAATTTAGATTGAAAAGATTGAAATATTGGATCGATAAAATAGATTTGAATTCCCTTATTCTTAAAAATATCAATTTTATTAATCAAAGCTTTATATGCTGTCCAATAAAAATTATTGAATCTTTCTTTATCTATATTAATTGGTAATGGAAAACTACCAACGTCATCAAAACTTGGAAATTCACTCATTTTCTTTATATTAATAAACCCGGGTGTAAAATATCAAATTTCCCAGCTACAAGTACTTTTCTAATATTTAATCACCATCTTTATTGGCCAAATTTACAAAATTCAAAAAATAGAGTTTATATCTTTTTAATTATTTCTTTCAAAATCTCTTCACCGAAAGTTCCAATCATAACACCTTTATTCACAAATATTTCTCCGTTAATCTTTATGTTTTTATCTAAAGGTTTACCATTTTTAAAAAATAATAAAGCTGGTACTGCACGGATGTTGAACTCTTGAATTAAATTGCTACTTTCATTGATATCAATTTCCTTAAACATAATAGAACCATTATCTCTAAGTTTTTCTAAGATAGGTGCAAACAATTTACAAGATGTACACCATTTAGAACATATCACAAGTATAAATATACCTTTATAAGAGCCATGGATTCCAAACTCTTTTATATAATCAAAATTGATATAAAACCCTCTTGAAAAGTGTCTCTAAAATATTGTATCCTAAATTGATGCTCATATAAATATCTAATATTTTCAGTAACGACTAAAATTCAACCTTTAGGTCTTTTTTAATTTGTTTAATTATCAAGGTTATTCTTTCAACTTTGCATAACAATCTTTACAAAAAAAAATTCTTCGCATCTTAGAAGCATCCCAAACCATATGACCTGACTTATGCTTTGTTTCGCAACTCCAACACATTTTATATAGTTTAGTATCAACAAAATATTCATCATCAGTATGAAAAGTATCGTCTTTTATTAACTCTTTATAGGTTTTCAATTTTCTCAGCAACTCGATTTAATATTAATTCTGAATAAATATTCATTATTAGCAGATTATGTTATAAATATACATGTAATAATTTAAATATTATGAATAATCATTCAGAAACCATTAACATAAATGTCTTATTTTCTCCCAAAAAGATTAATAATTAAATTTAAGTTTTAAGAATAATTATTCACAACATAAATTTGAATTTTTAAAATATTAAAAGAATAATATAAGCAAAAAGTGTGAGAACTATGAATAGAATTATTGGTATACCCTCTAATGGTGCTGAGCTGTCAGATAATATATCATCTCATTTTGGACATTGTAATTATTTTCTCGGAATTGAAATTTCTAACGATGGAAAATATAGAAAAGTCTTTACTCTAGCGAATAATGGTCATTCAGGATGTATGGAACCTGTTATAAATATGAAACAACGGAATGTCTCAGAAATGATTCTAACTGGTATTGGAATGCGTCCGTTTATGGGATTTCAACAAGTTAATATAAATTTATTTCAGGGTGTGAATACAACTATAGAAGAAAACATAAGATTATTTATTCAGGGAAAACTAAGACCAATGCGGGACGCTAGATGTGCAACTGACTCTAGTCATGCTCACACTAATTAATTAAAAATAAAATAAAATAAAAAAAACTCAATTTAAATTAGATGAGATATTATGCCAAGTTTTAAAGAAACATATGATGCAATAAAGGAAGATTGGAATGCTGGAGAGAAAAATTTCAATGTTAAGTGTGAAATGCTTAATGAGGGAATGCAATGTAGAGTAACAATGGGAGCAAAACCACATGTAATAATGATTGATGCTCCTGGTGGATTAGATGGAACTGATGAAGGACCTTCTCCGTTATTAGCAATATTAGGCGCAATTGGGGCTTGTATAATAGCAGTAACCAAATTTTGGGCAAAAATAATGGACATTAAACTTCTTGAACTTGAAGTTTTTTCTCGAGGACATATTAATCTAGGTGCAATTTTTGGGATTGATGATTCAAAATTACCAGGCTATGATAAACTTGAACCTGTAATTAGAATTAAGGCAGATGCTCCAGAAGAAAAAATCAATGAATTAATGGATAAAGTCTTTACTCATTGTCCAGTTATCACTAATTTTGGTGGAGCTTCTGAAATTAAACCAAAAGTTCAAATTCGAAAATAAGAATAATTCTATTTTTACTTTTTTTTCTTTTATTATCAAAAGTAATTCTTATAATTCATAATATTTGATTGAAATAACGATGGAAAATGAAAAGCTATTTCCTATTAGTATAAACCCCAACTTGTGCGTCCTATGTCAAAGATGCGCTTATAGTTGTTCGAGTAAGGCGATATTCTTTAAGGAATCCAGACGATATGTGGATTATGATAAATGTCAAGGATGTTTAAAATGTGTAGAAGTATGTGAACATGGTGCCATTGAGGTTATCTCGATCAAAGAAGGAAAATTGATGGGATTTACTATTGATCAAGAAAAATGTACCCTATGCGAATCTTGTATTAAGGAAAATTTTTGTTTCCAAAATTTATTTTTACTTAAAGAAAACAAAAAAACAGGATTAAAATGGATAGAATTTCACAAAGGAGATTTTCAGAAATGCTCTAAATGTTTAAAATGTTTTAAATCTTGCCCATTTAATGCTATTATACCAAGAATTTCTTAATAATTTGAAAGTAGAAATTCAATTTAATGAAATTTGTAACTTTTATTATCCTGAATTCATGATAAATAATTAAAAGAAAACTAAAAGAAAAAAAACGAACTGAGGTGAAATTATTGAGTCAAAGAGGTCGAAGAGGTGGAGGTCGAAGGGGACAGAGAGGTGGAAGAGGTCAAATGGGTGGTTCTAAAGCCGCTGGACCTGGTGGTCAATGTATTTGTCCTAATTGTAATACAACTGTTCCTCATCAAGTAGGTGTTCCATGTTATAATAAAACTTGCCCGAAATGTGGTGCTAAAATGACTAGAGGTTGAAATTAAAGCTTTTTTTAAGGTTCAATTTAAGTTTTTACTTATTTTTTTCAATACACTAGAAGCTTTACCTTTTAAAAAAATATCAACAATAGAACTTGTATAGTTTGATTCATCGATATTTATCTCAATGAATTTTGCTCTATTCTTTTTTGCGATAAAAGGAATAGTAGATGCAGGCATTATTTCTCCAGTTGTTCCAATTAATATAAATAAATCTGCTGAAGATGTTTCTTTAACTGATTTTTCATATATATCTTGAGGGATCGGTTCTCCAAAAAAAACAAAATTTGGTTTCAATAAACCATCACACCTTGGACATCGGGGAGGTAATTGTTTGATAAAATCACTACTATTGTATTTATGATTACAGATAACACATGTTAACGTTCTTGAGGTACCATGAAATTCAATCACATTTTTACTTCCTGCTTTTTGATGTAAATTATCAATATTTTGAGTGATTATGGACTTGATATATCCTTTTTTCTCCAATTCTGCCAGGATATAATGAGCATCATTAGGACTTGCTTGCCCAAAAAAATCGTAAAATATTTCCTTGATTAAACTCCAAGACTTTTTTGGATGTGCTAAAAAATAAATGGTATCTAAAAAAATAGGATTATATTTGTTCCATAATCCATTTTCACCGCGAAATGGTGGAATACCACTTTCTACAGAAATTCCTGCTCCAGTAAAAACCACTGAATACTTTGACTCTGAAATCCAATTACTAGCTAAATGATATAAATTTTCATCCATATATTGTTCCTAATTAAAAAAAAACCAATTTGTATAAAAATAAACCTTCGCTATGAATAAACTTTTATTAGTAAAAAATAGTAGACTTTTATTGTTGGATTAGAAGAAAAAAGTATCAGTGAAAATATTTAGTAAAATTATTAATTTTTACACTACATTTATAATTTAATTTGGCTGAGGTATATATCTACCATTGAACAAAAAAAATAGAATATGTAAATGGTATCCTGTTTGCCCAATTAAATATTTTGTCGATCATGGAAAACTTGATCGAAAATGGGTCGAAAATTATTGTTTAATTGGCAATAAAGAGTGTAAAAGATATAAGTTAGAAGAAAGTGGAAAATATCATCCTGATAATATGTTACCAAATGGTGAAATTAAAAAAGAACTTCATTATTGATCGATAAGCAAACTTAAAATTATTTTATAACATAAAAAGGAAATAAGTTCTAATTTTTCCTTACAAAGAGAGGATTTATCCTATCATTACTATTATCCATGAAAATGATGATGTTCATGGTCATCATCGGCTTCAGTATGAATTTTCTCAACTCCATATCCCTTACCGCCTCCTGGAGCACATAAACTCTCCCCCCCTTTTAGCGTTCCATCCAATATTTGTTTAATAACATCATCAATTCTTCCGGTAATTCCTACAATAACTTCAATTCCATATTGATTAAAAAAAGCTTCAGCTCTGCGTCCCATACCTCCAGCAATCATATAATTTGCTCCTTGTTGATGTACAAATTGTGGTATGCTTCCTACTGAATGACCAGGATTTGGAAGCACTTTTATTTTTATCACTCGATTATCTTCAATTGTTACAAACGTAAAATCTGGAGCTCGACCAAAATGAGGACAAATATTTCCCGAATCGGTACTAATAGCTATTTTCATATTATTCAATTTTTTAATATCTTTTTTATTTAATTATTATAATATAGTATAAAATTTAAATTTAATGAATAATTATTCATAATATGATTCATATTTCTGTTAGTTCTAAACATAGTTAAGGTATAAGACAATAAAGAACTAAAGTATTTCATAATAAACATTTTTAATAATTTTGAATAATTAATAATAAAAATCTGAATTAATAATTTTACATAATGGATCAATTGGAACTATTTTTATATTCATTTTTAGGTGATTTAAAATAGGAAGAAGAAGACATCGACGATGGGTTAATCAACCACCTAATAATTTTTATTTTACTCAAGAATCACCTAGAACCGAAGATTCCATAACTTTAACTATTGCTGAATTTGAAGCTATGCGATTAAAACATTATTTAGGTTTAAATCAAAAAGCATCAGCCGAAAGAATGGGTATAAGTCAACCTACATTCTCAAGAATTCTTGAAAGTGCCCATAAAAAAAATACTTTAGCATTGATTGAGGGGAAAGGTATCAAAATCTATGGAGGGAACTTTGATTACAAATTAAGCTTTAAAGGTTATGGATGTTTAAATTGTAATCATGAATGGGAAGATACTAATGCATCAAGAGATACAAAAGTCAATTGTGTTAAATGTAATTCAGATAATGTATATTTTTTCGTTAGAGAACTTATTTGAATTCTAATTTTATTTATGACAGTCTAAAATAAGATAATAATTTTTAATAATGGCTATTCCATAATATTTTTTTTAAATTTTCATAAATATTTCTAATAGCTATACTTGCTTTAGAATCAGGAGCAAATTGTACCACTGGTTCCGCATAAGACATCGCTTTCGGTATTGATAAATCAAATGGAATGTCTCCTAATTTTTTATATCCTGTATCAGTTATAAAAGCTTTGAATTCTTCTAGAAAAGGGCTCTTTAAATCAGATTTGTTTATGATCAAACCAAATGGAATTCCAAAATGTTGAATAACTTCTATTACCCGTATTAAGTCATGTAAACCTGAAGGTGTAGGCTCAGAGATAGTAATGACATAGTCTAAATTCGAAACTGTTGCAATTACAGGACAACCTATTCCTGGGGGACCATCAATTAAGATTAAATTACTATTATTGAATTCTTTTGAATCGTTTAAATATTCTTTAACATCTGATACTAATTTTCCAGAGGTGGTACTTCCCAATTGAGTTTTTCCATAAATTAAAGGAAATCCCATTTTACTTTTATATGAAACAATTTCTCCACTTTTTACAGTATTAATTTCAAAGGCATGTTCTGGACATAATACTTTACATGATCCACAACCCTCGCATTTTAAAAAATCAATTATAGGAATTAAATTTTGGTCATCCCACTTTAGAGCATTAAATTCACAGAAGTGATCGTCAATACATTTTTTGCAATTAATACATTGATCTTCTAGAAATTTAGCTTTTCTTGTAGCATAAGTGTCCTCTTTTTTTATATTTGCTTCGTTTAGAGCTGGAAGGATTATAGCTAAATTTGGAGCATCAACATCACAATCCATAACAATAACTTGGGTTTTCATATCCATTTGTGCTAAACTCGCCAATGAAGCAGTTAATGACGTTTTTCCAACTCCTCCTTTCCCCGACACTATACCTACTATCTTTCGTTCCATTTACCATTTACTCCTAAATTATTATGTTGGTATTTCTAACCATTTTTTTAAATTATCATAAATTTTAGTAAAAGCAATATATCCAACGCCTTCCCTATTAAATTTACTATTTTTTTCCATAATTGGGGTTCCTTGACAATACGATTCTACAATATCAGAATCTAACGGAATATCACCTAAAATCTCAATACTTTCTCTTTTTAATTCATTTAAAAATTGTTCTCTGAATCCTAATAACGAAGATCTATTTACAATTACTCGAGATTCTTTGCCTAATAATTTAATCAATTCCATTATCCTAATTAGATCTAATTTACCAAATTTAGTTGGTTCTGTTATAGGAATTACAATATCTGCATCTGCAATTAGAAGTTCCACATCACAATGAGCCCCTGGTGCCGTATCTAAAATGATAATATCAAATTTGTTAGGCTCTTTTTCAATAATATCTTCGATTTTTTCAAGAAGGGCTTCTACTATTGCAGCTGAGCGAGCTTCTGAAGGCTTTAACTCGCCTAGTAAAAGGGAGAGTCCATTAACATTTGTAGAATAAATCCACCCTATTGTTTTTGAATCTGCTTCAATTGCATTTTCAGGACAAATTTTGTAACATAATTGGCATCCAGAACATAATGTTAACATTGGAATTGGAAAAGCATCTTTAACATGTAAAAGAGCATTTGATAAACAGTTTTGTGAACATAAACCACATTTAGAGCATTTATCTTCGATAATTTTAGGTTTGAAAAATGGAACATCTTTTTTGTTTTCAAGTTTTCCATTTAATAATAAATAGGTATTGGGGTTCTCTACATCACCGTCTATAAGAAGAACTTTATTTCCTTCATTTTTGAACATAACAGCAAGATTTACAGCACATAAAGTTTTACCGGTTCCTCCTTTTCCCCCTGTAATACAAATTATTTTGGGATTTTTATGGTTCATTGGAATTATTTTTCTTCTAATTAACTTATAGCTTTTTTATAGTTGATTGCCCCTTCCCATTCCTCTACCACCGCCCATTCCTCTGCCGCCACCCATTCCTCTGCCGCCACCCATTCCTCTACCGCCACCCATTCCATAATGTGACGCAACATTTGAGCTGGCAATTTTCTGTAACTTTCCTTCCAAATAGAGATTTATAACTTCTTTTATCGTCATAGCTTGATTTGGAGCTTGGAAAATTTCTAAATTTAATGCATTAAGTCCACTAGCAGCATTCGGTCCTAAAAAGCCAACTATTACAGCATTAGCACCATTATTACCAATGATTTGAGTTGCTTGTACTCCAGCACCCCCCATTGCATTTGCTGCAGGATTTGGAACTGTTTTTACAGCTTTAATATCACTATTTTCAATTTCGACAAATGTGAAGCTTACACATCTTCCAAAACGGGGACTCATCTGATCATTTAAACCTCCATTTCCCATTGAAGGAACTGCAATAATACTCATTTTTTTCTAACCTTTTTCTTATAATTTTTAATAATAAGTTTTTAATTTAATGAATAATTATTCATTATCAATAAATAACAAAATTTTAAAATATATAAATTTAACCATTAAATTTGATTATAATTAAGAGGTGCTAGGATATTCAAGATAAAGAAATTCCAGATATCGATTTGAAGAAGACCGTTGAGCAAGGAAAGAAAGAAAAAATGGACCAATTAACAGAAAATATAAAGAAAAATATGGAGAAAATTAAACATAAAATTGTCGTTATATCTGGAAAAGGAGGAGTAGGAAAAACTACTGTAGCTGTGAACCTTGCTATAAGCTTAGTCAGTGTTGGATTAAGAGTTGGAATATTAGATGTGGATATAACAGGTCCAAATATATTAAAAATGTTGGGAATAGACCCAAATCTTAAACCAAGAGTCGATCCTGAGAAAAAACGATTTTACCCCGTGAACGGACCTTTAAATCTTAAGACAATGAGTATGGCTTTTCTCATTGAAAGTTCAGACTCTCCTGTTATTTGGAGGGGTCCAATGAAAATGAGCGCAGTAAGGCAATTTCTGGGGGAAGCAATTTGGGGAGAATTAGACTATTTAATCTGTGATTTACCACCAGGAACATCTGATGAGACATTGGATATCTTACAGCTTATTCCTGATGAGAATGTAATTGTAGTTTCAACCCCTCAAGAAGTAGCTTTAATGGATGCCAGAAAAACTATAAGAATGGCTCAGATAATGGAACGAAAAGTCTTAGGGATTATTGAGAACATGTCTGGTTTTAATTGTCCTCATTGTGGGGAATATATTGATCTGTATCCTCCAGGAGGAGTAAAAAAGGCAGCTCAAGATTTTAATATTCGGTTATTAGGTAAGATTCCTTTCGAAATAGAAGTAAGTCAGCAGGGAGATTTAGGAATGCCTTTTATATTAAAATATCCCGAGAGTTCGTCAACAAAAGCCTTTAAAGACACAGTTAAGAACATTCGAGAAATACTAGAAAAATAGAGGAATAATTTTTTTAAATTTTATTAATTATCAAATCTAAAATAATAAGCTCTATAATAAAAATAGCTTGAATTAGTAATTATAAAATGCCACTAGACAATTTAGATAAATGGGTAGAAGAAATTCAGAAAGAGATTATTGAAGAGGAAATTAAAAGATATAACAAATTTATTGTTGAATTATTTCAGAATCCTAAAAACTGGGGTAAACCTCCTGATGATGAAATAAGTGTGTGGCATGCTTATGAAGGTAGTTGTGGTGATACTATGCAGTTCTTTTTGAAGATCAAAGAGGATATTATTGAAAAAGCTAATTTTATTACCGATGGATGTGGTGCTACTGTAGCAGCGGGAAGTCAAATTACTATGATGGTAGAAGGTAAACCATTAGAATATGCAGAAAAATTAAAACCTATTGATATAGATAATGCTTTAAGAGGTTTACCAGATGATCATAAGCATTGTGCTGAATTAGCGGTGACAACAATAAAACGAGCAATTGAAAAATATAAGATCCAAAATCTTTGATTAATTTTTTTTAAAATTATTATGAAATATATATATGGACCTGTTCCTAGTAGGAGATTAGGTAATTCATTAGGAATTGATCCACTTCCTTCAAAGACGTGCAATTATCAATGTATCTATTGTCAATTAGGTAAAACAACTAATTTTACAAACATTAGAAAGAACTTTTTTCCTAAGGAAGAAATAATATCTGAAATGGAAAGAGCTATAGAATTACATGAGAATTCAATAGATTACATCACATTTGTAGGGAGTGGTGAACCCACATTATATAAGGACTTAAAAGAATTAATAATAAAAGCAAAAGAGTTCTCTAAAGAGCCAATTGCTGTCATTACAAATGGAAGTTTACTTAATAAGAAAGAAGTTCAAGATGCTTTAATGCTTTCAGATCTGGTTTTACCGAGCCTAGATGCGGGAGATAAACAATTATTTATTAGGATAAATCGTCCTCATCCCTCTATTAAGTTTAAAGACATGATTGAGGGATTTATAAATTTTAGGAGAATATTTAATGGTAAGTTTTGGATTGAAGTAATGCTAATAAGAGGAATAAATGATTCAAAAGAAGAACTCCTAAAAATTAAGGAGAAGATTGACTTAATAAACCCTGATAGAGTTGATATTAACGTTCCAATAAGACCACCAGTAGAAAAATGGGTAAAAATTCCTGATAAGAACACACTTTCAATTTTGAATAAAATTTTTATTGATTATTCCAATATTAATTTTCCTGAGGAAGGGAAATTTAGTATATATTCATCAAACTTGGAAGAAGAACTATTATCAATACTTGAAAGACATCCAATGAGGCAGGATCAAATTATTGAAACTTTTACTTCAGCTAAATTTAATAAAAATAAAATTATTGCTCAACTAAAATACCTTAAATCCCAAAAAAAGATAAAAGATATTCTGTATAAAAACCAAATATTTTGGAAATTAGAATCGAATTAGAACTATAATTCAGTTTAATACATAAAAATATAAACAAAATTAATATTCAAGAAGTAGATCTTCTAAAGCATTAGTTACTTCAGGATTTAGATGATGCTCAATTTCACAAGATAATTTCTCTACAATTTTTTTGTTTTTTAAATTAAGAACTTTTATAAAAAACTTAGATAGGCAATTATAGTTTTTTATAGTATTCTTAGCAATTTCTTTTCCTTTTTTAGTTAATCTCAGAGCTTTTCTAGGCTTCCAAGTTATCAATCCATTTTTTCGTAAATTATATAACATGTTAGTAACTGAAGATGGTCTAACTTTTAAAAAATTAGAAATTTCTGAATTGGATGTCCAACCACCCTTATTATTCTTGGCAATTAGATAAATTGCTTTGAGATAATCCTCATAACTTTCATGAATTTCTGACATTTTATTAGCCAATTTTTTAATAATTAAAAAAAAAAGGAATTTATTCTTTCTTTTCTAATTCTTCTATTTTTTTAGAGATATTGTCAAGAGCACTTTTTATTCCATTCATTTCTGTTTCTAAATAATCTTTCTCTTGTTTAAGCATAGTTATTTGATTCTCTGGTGTTGTAGCTGGTAATGTACTCGTTGGATAAGGAGTATATAAAGGAGCATATATAGGGGCTCTATAACCATAACCCCAGCCCCAGCCTCTACCGTAACCCCAACCTCTGCCGTAACCCCAACCTCTACCTCTTCCCCAACCTCTACCAAATCCCATACCAGGACCCTTTGTATATCCTGGTGAGTCATAACCTGCACAATATCCTAAAGCTCTACCTGTCATTGGACCCAATCCTCCAGGTCCGGTTCTATCTCCACCTGGCATATTCTTTTTTTACCTCCAATTTATTATTTATTATGAATAATTATTCATTATTCATTATCATTATATTAATATCAAACTACATATTTAAGTGTTATTGAATATATATTCATAAAAGCTTAAAAATTTTATCCTCATACTTTTTTTCCTTTCTGTATATTTTCTTTTGTTATTTACTATCTGATAATCTTTATAACCAGATCCCAAATCTAATCTATTTAATAATAATTATATTATACAAGGATTTAATAATTTATCAAAATAATCTAAATACTTAAAATTTGAAAGAAAAATCTTTACCTTTTAGGTACAACTAATACCTTTAAATACAATAAAACATATATTTTATATGAGAAAATAGTTTTTTCACAATAATGTTTCCTGATTCACATGTCGGAAAATTTAGTCCAAAAGAGAAAAAAAGTGACTTCATTAATAACCCAGTTAATTGACTGTCCAACTGGAGAAAAGGTTAAAATAATAAGAGTACAGGCTGGACATCATGCTAAGAGAAGGTTAGCAAATCTAGGGATCATCCCTGGAGTTGATATAATAAAAAAGCAAGCTGCTCCTTTTAGAGGTCCGGTTGAGATTATAGTTAAAGGATCTTTATTAGTTATTGGCAGAGGTTTAGCATCTAGAATAATTGTAATGCTTGATAATAGTAAATAAAATCTCAAACCCTAATTTTATATTTTATTTCTTAATTAATTATTAATTTTTCAGAACGCTTATGAAGATCAAAAAATTTAAGGATAAATCGAAGCAAAAAAGCGAGGATAATAAGGGTAGAATCAATATTGCTTTAGCTGGTAATGCAAATATTGGTAAATCAGTAATTTTTAATCAACTTACTGGGCTTTCTCAAACTATTGGAAATTGGCCCGGAAAAACGGTTGAAAAAATGGAAGGATACTTGAACTTTTTAGGTTATCGATTTAATATTGTCGATTTACCGGGAATTTATTCCTTATCAACATATTCTCTAGAAGAGATTATTAGTAGAGAGTATATAGTTTCTGAAGAAGTAGATGTTATTATTAATGTAATTGATGCTACAAACCTAGAACGTAATTTATTCTTTACCTTTCAATTATTAGAACTTAAAATTCCGATGATATTAGCTATCAATCAGATGGATATTTTAAGAAAGAGAAATTTGGATCTCGATTTTAAGAAGCTTGAAGAAATTTTTAAATTACCAGTTATCCCAGTAATAGCTGTTCACGGCACAGGAGTTCATCAATTGCTTGAGGAAGCGATTGAATTAGTAGTTTATCACAAACCTTCATTACATTATGTTCAAGGTGGAAAAAGAATGCATGAACAACTTACTCATTGTTATACAAAACCAAATCAAGATTCGAAACCTAAAAATGAATTCCAATTTCCAGATTTAAGTTCATTACTCTCTTATGGAAAAGAAGTTGAAACTAGAATAAAAGAATTAGTCAAAAATATTGATAAATATTCAAATTATTTTTCAAAATTTCATTATCCTTCACGTTTCTTAGCTATTAAGATTCTAGAAAATGATGAAGAACTTGAAAAGTTATTTAGAATTAACCAAGAAACAATTTACATACTTGAATTAGCAGATAAATATCGTAATGAATTAGAGCAATTGCATGGGGAAGACATCAGTACGATTATTTCTTCAGAAATCTATACTGACATACATAAAATAATTGAGCAAGTCCTAATTGTTAAATCCCATGGGGAACTAAAGACTAACTGGGCTGAAAAGATAGACCATTTAACTACACATTCCATTTGGGGGTATGCTATATTAATTCTAATTCTTATAGGAATTTACTTGTTTACTTTCCTTATTGGGGGTTTTCTTGGAGGCATTATCGAAGATTCATTTGATCGTTTAAGTACTTCTATTTATAATATTTATCCTGAAGATAATTTAGGAGTTAAAATATTATGGGAAGGAGCTGTGGGGGGTATTTTTGGGGCAATTAGTGGTGTTTTAGTATATGTGATTCCCTTCTTCTTGATTATTGAAATTTTACAAGATTCTGGTTATTTGCCTCGTGCAGCATATCTTATGGACCGATTCATGCATAGCATAGGTGTTCATGGAAAAACTATAATCCCTATGATATTGGGGTTTGGATGTAATGTTCCTGCTTGTACAGGATGCAGAATTATGGAAACAGAACGAGAAAAAAAAATTTCAATTGCATTAACATCTTTAATTCCATGTGCTGCGGTTATGACTGTCGTTTTAGGTTTGGTTGGTCGATATGCAGGAGTTGTATGGGTATTAATACTATTTGCTATAAATTTTATTGTAATAATAATTACTGGAAAAATACTAAATAGAATTTTACCAGGGGAATGCACTGAATTAATAATGGAAATGCATGAATATCGCGTTCCAAATTATTCTGTGATTTTAACACAAACTTGGGTTAGAACTAAAGAGTTCATTTATAAAGCTATGCCTATAATAATAATATCAGGGGCCTTTTTAGAACTTTTATTTATGTTCCGACTATTAGATCCAGTCAATCTTCTAATCTCACCAATAACTGTATTTTGGTTGGGACTACCTGCAGTAACGGGAATTTTCTTAATTTATGGAATACTAAGGAAAGAATTAACGCTAGTACTTTTAGCTTTATTAGCAAATTCCATGGGGACAAATCTTTCAGGTTTACTTACACCATTTCAGATGATTATTTTCAGTCTAGTCACAATGCTTTATATTCCGTGCTTTGCAACTATAGTTATAATAGCAAAGGAAACCAACTGGAAATTTGCATTAAAAATTTCTCTTTTAGAAATAGGAATGGCTTTATTAATAGGCGGAGTAATTAATTGGGGTTACATTTTCTTTACAAGTATCTAAATCTTTTTTTTATGAACATTTTAGATAATAATTTTTCTAAAGAAATAACCAATAATTTAGCTTAATATTGAGAAAATAATCAATTAAAAATTTTCTTATCAAATGTTTTACTAATTTTTCTATCTAAAGTAAAAAATCACTCTAACATTATTTAGTAATAAAGTTTAATGCAAAGAGAATTCGAATGAAGAAAAAAGATATGAATAATATTCAATACAATCTTTTATATTAAATTTTAATATTTAATTATCTCTAAATAATAAGATTTAGAACAATCATCTAAGAAAAGAGAAAATTTTGACACTATTCATTTAACTAAATCAATAAGGAGTATTATCAGCAAAAAAATTAATTTGAAAATGAACTTATTAGAATATTTCTTCACCTTAAAGACCTTAAGAGTTATTTTTAAGTTTTTGATTTACTATCTGGTGATTAGAAATAATCATCAATAAATTCATTTTCTTTTATATATTTGAGGTTATTTTGTATATAAATTGTTTCTAACTCCTTGAATGCTTCTGATTTAAATCTTTTTAAGTTTTTATTAAAGTTTTCCTTTAATTGGTGAATTTCTTTCTTAAAAACTTTTACTGGATTGTTAGGTTTGTAAAAATTGTTTTTTTCTGAAATCCAATTTCTTTGTTTAAGTATATTAAGCGCTCTATTAATTTCACGGGCTTCTTTTTTTATAATAGTAGTCAATGTAGATAAATCAGCATTTTCCAAAGAAAGGAGTGCAGCATAAATTTCTGCTTCAAGTTTATCAATATCAAATAATTCTAATGCAGATAAAACTTTTTCATTTATTTGAATCACTTTTAATTTCTTTCTAAGAGCTGCGTTATTAATTTTTGAAATATCTATCTTGTTATTAGTTACAATTTTCTTAGAATTTAGAGCCTCATTAAAAATATTCATACCGACATCAGACCGAATGATTACACTATTCCATGTGTTTTCTTGGCATCCAATGCTTCCTATAGATATATCTGAAAATTCAGCAGTATAATCTTTGCAATATTGACAACTAGACCAGCTATATTTTTTAATCTCTTTCATTGGAATTGTCTTAACTATTCCATCTTTAGTATAAACAATGAACTTACCACTAGAAACATCAAGCCTTTTCACTGTATTTATAGGTACCGAAAGTTCTTTTTGAATTATATCTTTCATTGAATCATAGGAATAATTTGATGTACAAAAAAGCCCTATTATTAGGTTAAATGTTCCATATTCCTCTGAAAGTGGAGGAAAAAATTGAAGTTTCCTTACTGATTGAATTTGACAAGGCATACCTACAAATGCTAGTCTTTTTAATTTGTATTTATAAATAGCCTCTTTGTATGCTAATAATGTAGGAGCTAATGCATATATCGAACCTGCTGCTTTTAAGATTTCTTTTGATGTCCTTGCAACAATAGGTTTTGGATTCCACTCTTCATCCTTACAGGTAAGGAGTGCTCCATCTATTAACCCTGTATCTAAAGCGTGGATAAGTAATGTGCTAACAACGCCCCCATTTTGCCCCAAATTTAAAATAGACTCGTTTGTACTTTTTGCGGCAATTACTTTTTGAAAATGTCCAATTAACGGATCCTTATAACTTTTTTCTGTAAAAATCTCCTTCTCAAATAACTTTTCTGGAAAATATGTTTTTGCACAATATTTGTAACATAATGAACACCCTGGATCATAATCTAAAAGTAATGGTTGATTTTCATTCATTCCAATACGAGGACATATTGACATACAAGTACCACATAAAACACAATTCTTTTTGCTAATAACTAAATCATATAAATCTTGGAATCCAAATTCTGAGATATCACAGTGAAAATAATTACTAATAATCTCCCTAGTTATCATTTTTCAATATTCACCTTTTATAATATTTATCATCCTTAATAATTACATTTTAAAAGCAATTATCTTATAATTAAGACGTCACAAGGGGATTGGGATTCTTCTAATATTTTTGTAAATCTCTGTCGCAAAAATGATTTTTCAGATTTATAATGATGCTCATTACTACCTAAGATCACAAGATCAAATTCCTCCTCCTTTACCATTCTTTTAATATAATTCTTAGGATCCTCATCTTCAATTAACCGAAGTTCTACAGAGATACTTGCTCTATCAAATATTTTCTTAGTTTGTTTTAATATCTCTTTACCAAATTCTTTCCGAAGTTCTTCACTATTTCTATAATTCAAGGATAAAAGGGTATTATTAGAGCTAAGCATTGAGAGATATTTATCATCTTTTATTGAATGAAAAATTACTACCTTGCAATTCCATTGTTTTTGAAAATCAACAATTTGTCTGGCAATGTTATCTGAATGGGGTGATCCATCCGTTCCAAACAATATTTTTTTATAAATATTTCCCACCTCCTATTTTTTCTTTATATTAAAATTGGAATTAATCCTCTAAGTTCATCAAAAGATAATATATAGATTTGACAAAATTCTATGATTAATTCCAAATTCTTACCTTTGCTTATTTATCGTTTTATAGATGATTTTGATAAAAAAATTTAATAAAATACAATTATTTTGTTTGTTCTCACAAATATTATATATTACTTTGTATATATAAAATTTATGAGAATGATCACAAAGCAACTTATAAAATAAAAACTCTCCCATAATAATTATCGATTTCGCTCAAATCGAGAAAATTAATTATGGATATTATAAAATATTATCAATTATGATCATCAATTTTCTGATATTTAATTAATTATAATATTTATTGAATTTTATTTAATGAATTGAGGTATTAAAAAAATAAAATTACTCCCTTTGGAATAATCTCCAGCTACTCTATCTTGAACCCAAATTTGGCCATTATATTTATATATTATACCTTTAACAAGTGATAATCCAAAACCCATTCCTTTAGAGTATTTGTCTTTATTAACTCTCTTTTCAAAAATAATTTCTTTTCGTTTATTTGGTATTCCAATTCCATTGTCCTTAATTTCAATTTTCAAATAATTATTTTTATTATATTGTTCGGTTGAAATTTTTATTGAGATTTTTACAATAGGATTATCATTGTATTTCACGGCATTAATTAGCAAATTTGTAAATACTTCAGATAATAATTCATTTGCTTTAACCCAAACTATTTTTTCAGGGGCTTTTATAGAAAAAATTATTTCTCTTTCTTGGAAAGTGGTTTTAATAGACATCGTTGAGTCTTGAAGTACCTTTTTTACATTTATTTTTTTTAAATAGAATTGAGGTTCTTCTAATTTTGCTAGTTTTTGTACATTTGTAGCTAATTGTATACCCCTAAAACACTGATCTCTTATTATTTTGAATAATTCTTCAATTTCGTTGTCATTTTTCCCATTTTTCTTTAATATTGAATATAGTTCTGTAGATGATAAAATATTCTGAAAAATATTATTCATATCATGACTAATTAAATCTCTATAAAAGATAGTATCGTTATATGCGGTTGTAAGTTCCTTTGTATCAGAAATGTTTTCACTTAAAGTACTGACAATAATTCCAAATACTATAAGTAATAAAGCGCGAAGAACTTTTTCTATGATCTGTAAAGAGTTAATATTTATTCCAAATATAAATGGAAGTAAAATTTGTGAAATTACTAAGAATATTGGAATAAATAAGCCTATCTTTTTCCACCAAAAACAAGCTAGTACTGTTGGAATATAGAAGAAATGAGTAAAAACAACATCAATCTTGAAAATTATTTGAAATAAATAATTTAATATAGATGAGAAAAGTAAAAGCACAGTAATAATAACATACTTTATTTTTTCATCATATTTTTTAAGTTTCATTTTATTCCTGCTAAAAAATAGCTATTCTTTCGATCATTCCTTTTAAAAGTATTTTATTATAATTTTAAAATTTTAAAGCTAATGTGTTGCACACGAGATACAGGGATCAAAAGCTCGAATTATCACTTGAATATTTTTTTCGACCAAGTTAAGGTCACCTGTTATTTCGTATAAACCTTGAGCATATTTTGTAATCATTTGATTAAGAAGTGGAATATTAAACTCAGTAGCAATGAACAATTTTATTCGATCAACTACATTACTTTTATCTAAGTGATAATGGTGTATCAAGGTTCCTCTTGGGGCTTCAATAACACCAATTCCATTTTCATTTTTTATTGAATTCAGAGAAGGAAGATTTTCTTTAATATTTAATGAAGGATCATCTAATATCTGTATACTTCTAAATGATTCAATGTAGATTTCTAATATTCTTATAAAATTAATGAATAACAAATTTTTTTTCCATAATTTATTAAAGTATTCAATATAAGAAAGAACTTCATCAATTCCATAATTCTCAACAATATTGAAGCGCGAAAAAGGTCCAACAATTACATTTTTTTTATTTTCAAAATAAAAATCGATTCCACGTAGATTTATTTCTTTGCTAAAATAGGTAGAATAATTGTGTTTTTCAAATTCTACTAAGTTTTTATTGTTTTCTTTAAATCTTAGTGAACCAGAATATCGATCATAATTCCCATAATTAGTTTGTGCTAAAGAAATAAAATTTGGCAGATTAAATTCTTTTGGAGGGGTCTGATTAGCAAACAGTTGAATAAATTTCTCTATAATCCATTCTGAAATGCTTAAAGCCTTTTGAAAGTATTTTTGAGCTATTGTAATAATTTTTTGAGAAGGAGAATAGATAACACCTCCTGGAACAATTGATATCAAGTGAACTGATCTACCACCAAATAGTTCGCATATTTCATTTCCAATTTTAATTAAATCATATAAATTAGTTGTTAAATGTGGATAATATTGGATTAATTCATTAGGAGAGAAAGTATTTTGAGCAATATTAAAAATTCTTAAAAGATCTGGTAGAGTTTGGAAAAAAAAATTCATAGAATGGGATTTAATTAATTCAGCGCTCATTAAAAGTCGTCTTAAAAGAATACTTTGCTCTGAAATTTCGATACTATAAATATCTTCTACTGCTTTACAACTTGCAATGGCTTGAGATGCATAACATAATCCACATATTCGAGATACAAATTTCGGAATATCAAATAGTCTTTTTCCAATTAAAAAATTTTCAAATCCTCGATATAATTCAAATTCAAGATTTACAATTGATATTTCGTCATTTTGAAGTAAAATTTTTACTTCTCCATGACCTTCAACACGCGTACAAACATTTACCACTTTAAGCATAACTTTCACCTTTTTATATTTGGTTTTGAAAATCGATAATAAATTCCCGTATAATTTCTTAACTCTTGAGAAAGTTCTATCAAACTCAAATAGTTAATAATATTAGAGGTAAAATCTTTTGATACGGGTCCCATACATCCTTCACAGGGAAGGCCCATCTTAATACATTTATATTCACAACCATCACGAGTTATTGGACCTAAACATAAAATGCCTTTTTTTAGAAAGCATTCAGAATTTTCTTCACCTAATCTAATTTCTTCTGGATTAGGATTGATTTTGGTTATATTTATATTAGAATTAATTTCTATATTCCCCCTTAATGGACAATTAGCACACATATTTTTTTCTGATAATGTTATATCTTTATTCTCGATCAATCTTATTAAACAATTTCCTAAAAGCTTAGAAGGAGGAGGACAACCAGGAATAATTCCATCAATTTCAATATGATTAGAGATTGGTTCTGCTTTTTTTAAACTAGAAAGACTTAAAATTCCACCAAAACAAGCACAAGTTCCAAAGGCAAATACTTTTTTTGCATTTCGTCTTACTTTTCTGAGAAAGATAATTTGTGATTCTTCAGAAACACAGCCTTCTACTAATGCGACTTCACATTCATTAATATCTTTTTCATCTGAAATAAATGGAAAATAATTTATTATTGTTCTTTCAAGAAATTGTGGAAAAATATCTAAAGAAATTAGAGTTGATATGCATCCAGTACAAGAGGTCATAGAAATTAATATAAATCTAGGCTTCAAATTTAATTTCCTCCTTTAATTGATTATAGAATTTATTAACAATCTCTGCAAATTTAATACCCTCAACAGCATTCATATGTTCAAGGATTATTCGATCTTTATATTTAGGAGAGATAATCTTCCTTAATAATCTGATTTTATTTTCTACTTTTTTTACGCCATCAATATATCGACAAGCATCTTGTCTACAACCAATTATCATTACTCCATCGAAACCAAGTTCAAATGATTTAAAAATAAAGTCTGTATCAATACGTCCTGTACAAGGTACTCTTATAACAAAAATATTAGGATTATATGAAATCTTTTTGAGTCCAGCATCATCAGCAGCAGCATATCCACATGAAGCACAACAAAAAGCGATAATCTTAGGATTTTTTCTAAATTTTGAAAAAACTCTAATTGTTGTTAATATTTTCTCAGAAGTGTCTATATTTAAATCTATTGCATTAGTAGGACAAATACTGGCACAAGTGCCGCAACCTTTACATTTAAACTTATCTACGCTAATTTTATCCGCTTCTATTGTAATAGCATTATACGGACAGATCTTTAAGCATAGACCACATAAACCACATTTGTTTTCATTAATTTCTATTCCTGTAAATTCAGCTATTAAATAATCATTAGAAAGTAATGAAATAACTTTTAGAGCAATATTATTAGCTGTTGAAATTGTAGATTTATAATTTAAAGGACCAAAGATTGTCCCAACACCATAAATCCCAGAAGCTAATGTATCTTCACTCATAAATCCATTGTCATTTAAGGTAAAATCCATGTATTGTCTAAGATTTTTTAGATCTTTATTCGGTATATATTTAAGATTTAATACTATTAAATCACTTGGAAATTCTATATTATCAGCAACAACATAATTCACATCTTTATTAGATCTAATACTAATTTTATTGGCGTAAATAAATCTAGGATTTGTTGATCTTAACAAAATTTCATCTTTATTTCTTAAGTTACTTAAATCATAAAAGACATTGATCTCACAATCAGAATTTCTTATTTTAATGTCATCAATATATTTTTCTGCTAAAATTTCAGAATAATCTGCGAGATATTTTGATGGACCAACTTCTTGAATGATTGAAATCGTATTTATGGGCTTTTTATCTGATAACTTTATAAGTTTTCCTTCAGTTAAACCGTCAGATGATAAAATGCGCTCAAATTCAGGTGAGGTTATTATATTTTTCTGGGGATTATAATGGTACTCCTCTAAATCTTCGTATAAATCAGATCCAATAGCAATAACTTTAGTTCCAACCTTAATTTCAATTTTTTCTTCTTTTTGAGTCAAATCTATTGCTTTATTGACACAAGCACGTTCACAAATTCTACAGTTAAGACAATTTTTTATATCATCTTCATCAATTAAAGGAGCATAAGGATAAGAATGTATAAATGGAATATAGATAATTTTTCGATTAGTTAAACCAAATTCATATTGATTTGGTTTTTCAATACTACAAACGTATATACATTGTTTACATCCAGTACATTTTTTTACATCAATATATCGGGGTTTTTTAATCATATTAATTGTGAAATTTCCCACTTCTCCCGATACATTTTCAATTTCTGTATTTGTAAGAATTTTTATATTTTTTTCATTCACTAACTCAGCTATTAATTCTGAAATAAAACATATTGAACAATCGCCCATATGATGGATTCGATGCCATCTAGCCACTTTACCTCCTAAAGTTGGTGATTTTTCAATAAGATATACTTTAATTCCAGCTCGCGCTAAATTCAAAGCAAGAGTTATACCTGCTATTCCACCTCCTAAAACAGCACAACTCTTTTCAACCTCAACTCTTTTTATTTTTACTTTTTTTTGAATATTTATCCGTTCAACCGCAGCTTCAATTAATAACTTTGCTTTTTCTAGAGGAATTAAAGAATCGTTATGGTTGTTTTTAAATTGATGTACCCAACAACATTGTTCCCTAATGTTTGCAATTTCGATATTCGTGTGATCAATAATATCCTCAAAAATTCTTTCAAAAAGATTTTGATGTGTTTTAGGAGAACAAGCTGCTATTACTATTTTATTCATAAAATTATCTTTTACCCAATTACGAATTTTTTCGAAATTCTTTTGTTGACAGAGATTTTCAAATATTTTTACCGAAACTACTTTTTTTAACTTGTTTACATAATTTTCAAGTGCTTGTATATCAATTATACTTGAAATTTCTGTATTACAATTACAAATAATTACTCCAATCCGACTTATTTCACTCCCCTTCGAATCCAAATACTCATCAATATATTCTCCTGATAAAATTCTTTTGTTAAGATTAATAATTTTCATTACACGTTTACCGTCTTCTGTAAGAAAATATGATTTCTTGTCTTTATCTATTAATGAACCAATCTTTTTAAGATGAAAATTTAATTGTCCAGTGGTATCTAAGCCAAGTTTTTCCATTAATTCAGTATAGGGAAGATAACCCTCTTTATCTAAAAGAAATAAAATTTTTCTCCTAAACGGATGAGCTAATATTGAATATATATCCATTATTTAAACTTATCCTTTTTTTCCTTTATTAGATAAAATATTTTTAAATTTTTATTAAAATAATACAAAATTTATTCTTTCTTTATTACCGCCATCTTCTATGTAAAGTTCTATTTTACCAATTTATTATTTATCTTTTGTTCTGTTCGCTTTACTTTTGAGAGAGAGAACTGGGAAATTTTATCTTTAATTTTGTCTTTATCATACGAATTTAATTTTAAACTTCTAATAATTCCACTTTTTAAAGCTTTATTAACGATATCTTCTCCTTTTTTTGTGCGAGTGATTACAGTTGTAAATTTTTCCGGGGAACCTAATCCTCCAAAAGAAATATCTGCATAAATATTAGTAAAATCCGTACAAACTGAGCAAGCTTGTCGCATATAATCATTTAACTTATTGAAAGGTATGTGAATTGTTTTATTGTCTTTTAATTTAACGATTAAATCTTCTTTGATGTTCAATTTTATTATATTCTTGATCTTTATTTTGAAATCATTTTCAAACTTCTCAACTTTTTCTTTATCAAAGAAAAAATTCTCATAACAAAATAAACCTAAACAGATTTCAATATTTTCGGATGGAATAATTCCTAAGCTTTGCATACATCTTACAGTATATATCTGACATGGTGTTCCTACTAATGCAAGTTTCTTGACTTTATGATTCCTTAATTTAGGCAAAGAACTGGTATATGTATAGAATTTCTGAACACTATCTAATTGTGGAGATACATCTAATTTAATACCAGACGCAGCAATTAATTCCTTTTTATTTTTAACTATTGTAGCTTCCCTAGAGAAAGGTGTTTTTGTTTTTGCAACTATTGCTCCCTGAATTACTTTTCTCTCTATTAAATAATTAATTATTGAATTTACAACCCCACCATCTGTTCCATGTTTTAAAAAATCATTGTCAGTAGCTTGACATGAGTAAATTGATTTTATAAATCCTAATGGCATTGAATGAAAGTCTGAAAAATTATATGTTGCATTGAGATCTTCATCTAAAACATGAGTTTGCGGGCAAATAAGATAGCAAATCCCACATTCAAGACATTTTTCCTTATTTAAATATTCTGGAGGAGAATTAGGTTTTTTAAATCCAATTACTTCATTTTCCAGCGCATTACAAAAACTAACACATCCTCCGCATTCTTGACAAATACCTGGTTTATGGACTTCTTCAATTAAATCATTAAAAGTCTTTATAGTCATTAGTATATATCACCAAATTGTATTTATAATTTTAAAATATTATAAAGATTATTTTAATAATTTTATTATTATCCATGATAAATATTGTTGTCAAGATATATAAATATGATCTATTTGATCCATATTTATATCGGTCTTGCTAAATTGGAACGATCGATTATCTTACTATATACTACGTAAATGATAAAGAATAAACGAAAAAGGATCAGATAGAGATCGAATTCATATAATGAATTAAACAATTGATAAACAAACTAATCAAAATAATTAAAAATTTTCTTATCAAATTTCTTAAATTACAATTAGCTCATTAAATAATTGGAAAACAGTTCTTTCGAGTAATTATAATTACATTTATTTAAAATTTCTCTTTTGATTAGGATTTCAACATTTTACAATAAAATAAAATTGGTGGTATTATAAAAAGGTGGGATAAATGTCTGAATTGCAGACCATTGTTAGAATTGGTGTATATATTTGTAGATGAGGAGTTAATATAAGTAGTAGTATTGATTGTGATCTTATTAGAGACTATGTAGAAGCACTTCCAAATATTATTGTTGCTAAAGTAAATGATTTTACTTGTAGCGATCCAGGACAAAATATTATCAAAAATGATATTCTAGATTTAGATTTAAATCGTATTGTTGTAGCAGCTTGTTCACCAAAAATTCATGAATCTACATATCGAGCAGTTTTAATTCAAGCCGGATTAAGCCCATATTACTTGCAGATGGTTAATCTTCGTGAACATTGTTCATTTACATACTCAGGAAATAAGAAAAACACTACTGAAAAGGCTATTAGGTTAGTACAAGCGGGGATCAATCGTGCTAGAGAATTAGAGATTATTCCATATAAAAAAGTATCAGTAGAAAAGTCAGTCTTAATTATCGGTGCTGGGATTGCAGGAATGAATGCTGCATTAGATTTAGCGAATCAAGGAATAAATGTCTATTTAGTTGAGAAAGAACCGACTATTGGTGGTAAAATGGCACAATTAGATCGAATTTATCCTACAGACGATTGTGCTATATGAGTTCTTGCACCTATTATGGTTAGTGCCTCAAAACATCCTAATATAGCACTATTTACTTATAGTGAAATTGTTAAATTTAGTGGCATTCCTGGCAACTATAAAGTTAAGATACACAAAAAACCTCGTTATATTAATGAAAATAAATGTACCGGGTGTGGTTTATGCACAACAAAATGTCCCATCAAAGTACCTAACGAATTTGATAGAGGTATTGGAGAACGAACCGCAATTTACATTCCTTTTCCTCAATCAGTACCTAAGATTGCTTTAATTGATAAAAGTGTATGCATAGAATGTAAAAGTTGTCAAAAAATTTGTCCTGCAGAGGCAGTTGATTTTGAACAGACCTCAGAATATATAGATATAAAAGTTGGAGCAGTAATTATTGCAACAGGATGGGATGAATATCCAATTATGAAAAAAAATGAATATAAGTATGGTATTGTTCCTAATGTTATTACTCAAATAGAATTAGAACGTATGTTAAGTCCAGTAGGGCCAACTGGAGGTCATATTTATAGAATATCTGATGGAATAATCCCCAAAACAGTCGCGATGATTCAATGTGTAGGTTCAAGATCCTTAAAAGGGAATAGCTATTGTTCAGGCGTATGTTGTAATGTTGCTCTTAAAAATGCTCAATTGTTAAAAAAAGAATATCCTGAAATGGAAGTTGTTATTTTTTATATAGATATGCGAACATGGGATAAAGGAAATGAAGAATATTATAGAAAAGCGAGAGAAGCGGGAATAATGATGATTCGAGGAAAAGTAGGAGATCTTCGAGAAGATCATGAAACAAAAAAACTTAGAATTACCGCTTCTTCAACTTTAACCAATGATTTCATTACTATGAATGCCGATTTAGTAGTACTATCTACCGGGATGGTACCTTCCAATACAACAGAAAAAATTGTCGAGACTTTAGGTCTTGCTAAAGATATAAACGGATTTTTAACAGAAATTCATGGTTGCTTAAAGCCTCAAGAGACTAATAATTTGGGAATTTATATATGTGGTTGTGCTGTTGGACCCAAAAATATCCCTTATTCAGTATCAACGGCATTAGCTTCTGCAAGCAAAGCATCTACTTTACTTTCTAAAGATACAATATCTCAAGAATTAATTATTGCTGAAATAAATGAAAATTTATGTGTTGGTTGTCACAGATGTGAAAAATTATGCAATTATGAGGCAATAAAAGTTAACGGAGAGAATATAGCTGAAGTAAATGATTTAAAATGTAAAGGTTGTGGCGTTTGTGTATCATCATGTCCTGCACGAGCAATTGATCTTAAATATTATCGAGATAAACAAATTATTGAAGAGATAAAGGGAATTTGTAGCACTGAACTTGAATATAAGGAAGAATATATTGAATCAATTGAACTTATTTGGAAAAAGATTGAAGCATTAGCTCCTTATCAAACTTAATCTGAAAAAGAATGAACCTCTTAAAAAAATATTAGTTGAGAGGAAACTAACTCATTGCATGGGTTTTCAGAAAAAAAAATATTAATTGTTGTGATGATTTTATCTCATTATTTTAAATTAATTTGTTTAATTGAATAGAAGTTATTTTTCTTTAATTTAATTATTTTTAAGTTAAATATATCTAAAATGGATTATTTAAGATTGGTTAATTAATTGTTTTATTTCTTGTTTTTTAAAGAAATTAATTTATTATACCAATCTATTTTCTTATTCTTCCACTCAATAGTTTTATTAAAGGGAACAATGAATTGCTCAATTATTCCTTTTGAAAGCATGTTATTTATTACTTTTTCCCCATTATCAGTTCTAATTAATATCATAGAATATCCTTCTGGAGCTCCAGATGCCCCTACACTAATATCAGAAAACTTTCCCGTAAATTCATCACATTCACGACAATTTTTTCTAACTGCGGGATCTAAGGTTTTGATATCGATTTCAAATTCTTTATTATCTCTGGTCTGGATGAAGAAATTCTTTTTTATCCAAGTTTTCTTTATATTAGTAGGATCAACTTTAGTTTCTCTCTTCAAGATATCATACAATTGGGTATAAATAAAATTCTCGAAACAGAAAAGACTTATAATATATTTAATAACATGAGCTGGTTTGACGTGTAAAAATTTCATTTTACTGATAGCTCTACATTGACAAGGAGTCCCAATAAATGCCATTCTTAGCTGATCAATATCAAATATCTCCTTTTTCATAAGAATCTCTTGTGGTATATTGTATAAATTTTTTAAAGGAAATATTTGAGGAGAAATAGAATAACGTGTTCCTGCTGATTTAAATAAATCTTCTTTATCAAATATAATTTTTGGAACCGGTTCAAAGTTATTGTTAAATTCCGAAACAATAGCGGCATCAATTTTATGTTTTTCAAATAAATAAGATAGAATTGCTGAAACTACTCCTCCATTTTGTCCAACTTCTTCTAATGCTAAGTTTGTTGCTTTAGCAGCAAGAATTTTAGTAATATGACCAATCTTATCCTCAATATAATAAGTATTATTCAATTCTCTTAATAATGCTTGAGTTTGAGGACAAATGTAATAACAAACACCACATTTAGTACAATTATCAACACTTTTCTCTGATTTGAACTCAGGAATATAACCATTCATCTCAATAACATCAAAACCTTGACTTTCGCAATATGCAATACAGGCTCCACATGAACAACATTTATTAGTATTTATTATTTCATTTTGTAAATCCTCAAAATTTTTAACTTTATCTTGTAAAAGTTTTTGAAATTCGGATTCAGTCATTTTAATTTCCTCTTTTTAATTCTTTTTATATTTATATTCTAATTCAATAATTCCTGATTTTTTAGGGATTTTTAATTCTCCCAATTCTATAATCTTTCTGGTAAAATCTTGAATTAACTCTGAAAATTGTTTTCCCTCACTTGCTGAAATAGAGTGTAATTCAAATCGATCAGATTCAATTCCGATATATTTTATTAACCTCTTTAAATGTTCCATTCTAACTTGAGTATATTCAAATCCTTTTATATAATGACAATCACCCATGTGACATCCAATAATTAATACACCATCTATTCCATTGTCAAAAGCTCGGAGAACAAATATTGGTTCAACCCTACTAGAACACATTACCCTAATAATTCTAATATTTGGGGGATATTGAAATCTCGAAACCCCTGCTAAATCTGCCCCTGCATAGCTACACCAATTACAACAGAAAACTAAAATATTCGGGTCAAATTCATTATTTCTTTTTTCTTTAATATTTACTATAATATTCACCCCATATTAAACAATTTCATAATCCACTACATCTGTATCTGTTAATAAGTCGATCATTTTACTAATTTGAAACTTACTGAAATGATTTTGATCAATAGCTCCTAATGAGCACTCTGCAACACAAGCTCCGCATCCTTTACAAAGAGCTTTAATAATACGTGATTTTTTTAAACTCACATTATATAAACCTATATTTTTACGAGTTTCTATTAATTCAATTGCGTTATAAGGGCAAACTTCTATACATTTACCACATCCTATACATTTTTCTTCATTTATGTAAGAAGTTATACATTCTGTTTCTATTTCTCCTTTAACCATTAATATTGCTGCTCTACCAGCAGCACCATAGGCTTGAATAATACTTTCTCCAATCCATTTTGGCCAATGAGCTCCTCCGCATAGAAAAATACCCTCCGTTGCAAAATCTATAGGTCTAAGCTTTGCATCAGCTTCTAAGAAAAATCCATCTTTATTTGTGGGTACTTTTAACATTTTTGCTAGTTTTTCTGTACCATTAGCAGGAACGTTAGGAGTAGCAAGTATTAATAAATCACTATTGTATTCTATATCTGTTTGAGCGCTTACATTTTTATATCTTATATGGAAGTGATCATTAACATCACTTATTTTAATATCATCAATTGAACGATATCTCTCATAAGTTGCACTTTTTCGAAGCCCTCGCCATAAATTTTCAGCATTTAAGTCTGAAAATTGAAATTCTCTATATAAAATATGGATATGCGCATCAGGGTTGATATTTAATAGTTTTTCAATATTCTTTAATGCTACTCCACAACAAATATTTGAACAATATGTTTTTACCTTATCTCCCCCATTATCTCCTTCTTTTCTTTGATCTACACATAATATTATTGTGGCATCTTTAAACCCTGGAATATCCACATCTTTCATTGCAGTTAATTCTGTTTGAGTAAGGACGCGTTTGGGATGCCTTTCTGATAAATCCTTCCATTTAATTGTTTTTATTTGTTTAGTTCCTGTGGCAAGTATTATTGTACCCACATTGAATATTTGTTCTTTTGAATAATCTTGAACATTTTTAATTTTAACCTGATAATTTCCAACATATCCTTGAACATCGACTATATCTGAGTTTAATAAAATATGAACGTTAGGTTTATTTTTTAAATCATTAATTTCTTGTAAAATTTCATTTTTCGTAATAGGTATATAATATAAATCAATAAATTCAAGAGCTGTACCACCAAGAAAAGATTTTTTATCCACAAGATAAATTTCAAATCCTTGATTTGCTAAATTATGTGCAGCTGTTATTCCTGCTATTCCACCACCAATTATCAGAGTTGATTTTCTTACTTCAACTTTAATAGTTTCTAATGGTTTTAAATTAATTACTTTTGCCAAGTACATTCTAATTAAATCACAGGCTTTTTTAGTAGCCTTTTTGGGTTCGTTTTGATGAACCCAAGAATCTTGGTTCCTTATATTTACTAGTTCAAATAAATATGGATTTAATCCAACTTCTCTTAGAGTATTTTTAAAAAGTTGTTCATGTGTTCGTGGGGTACAAGAAGCAACTATAAATCTATTGAGATTATATTTTATTATTAATTCTTTAATCCGTTCTTGAGAATCAGAACTGCATGAATACATATTTTCTTCAACATGGACAACATATGGCAATTTAGAAACATAATCTACCACTTCAGATACATTAACAATACCTCCAATATTAATACCACACCTGCAGACTAAAACACCAACACGAGGTTTATCCTCTAACCTTACAGGTATTTCTGGAGGATATTCCAGTTTTTTTATATTTTGAAATCTAACATTGTAAAATTTTTCACTAATTTTAGCTGCACAAGCAGAACCTTCCGCAACAGCCATTTGAATATCATTAGGTTTTCTTGAATAACCAGTTACAAATACGTTCGTTTTTTCAAGAGACTTTATATCTTCTTCACGAATATATCCTAAATCGCTACAATCCACATTAAGTTGTCTTAAAAATTCATAATACGAAGGAGTAGGTGATAATGCACTAGCTAAAATAGCCATATCTACGTCAAAAGTTTCAACTTTTCCTTTATCAATATCTTCGTAATATAACCTTAATTTTCCATTATCCAAATTGTCTTTGATATAAGAAACATGACCATTAATATATTTAACATTATATTCATTCTTACTTTTTTCAATAAATTCATAAAAACCCTTACCTTTCGCTCTTATTTCTGTATTAAAAATATAACACTCCGTATTTGGATTATGTTCCTTAACCACAATTGCTTCTTTAGCTGAATTCATGCAACATATTGCAGAACAATATTTTTTACATTCAGGATGATGAAAATCTCGAGAACCTACACATTGTATGAAACCAATTGAATCAGGATGTTTTTTATCATCTAATCTTATAATTTGACCCCCAGTTGGTCCATTTGCTGATAAAAGGCGTTCAAATTGCATATTAGACAAAACATTAGGAGAGGAACCAGCAAAATTTTTGTATTTACTTGGCATTTGTTGGTTATTTCCAATGGCAATAACAATCGCCCCTACCTTTAAAGTAATTTTTTCTGGCTTTTGTAAAAAGTCTATAGCGTCTGCACTGCAAACTTTAGCACAAAGACCACATATTTGATAATTTAAATATAAGCATTTTGAATCATCGATAAGATATACTGGAGGTACTGATGATGGAAAAGGAATATAAATAGCTCCTCGAGTTTTTAAATTGGTATCAAATTCACTGGGAATTCCTCTAATTGGACAAACATTTGCACAATCTCCACATCCTTTACAAATATCTTCTTTTATGTATCTTGGTTTTTTGATAACTGTTATTGTGTAATCTCCAGCACTTCCAGTAATTTTTTTGACATAAGAATAAGTAAATAATTCGATATTTGGATTTCTATATACATCAACCATTTTTGGAGCTAGAATGCATAAACTACAATCAAGGGTAGGATATATTTTGTCTAATTGCGCCATAGTACCTCCTATTGTTGGTTTAATTTCGACCAAATATACCTTAAAACCTAGTTTAGTTAGATCTAGGGATGCCTGTATACCAGAGATTCCGCCTCCAATAACCAAAACATTACTATGCAAATTTGACATATAACATTACTATTGGTAAAATTTATTCATTTAATATTGACCTAAACAATCATTAGTAATTTTCCTATAAAACTTGCTAAATCTACTACTTTTATTTTATTTCTCAATTGATTATACTCAGTATTTAAAGAAACCTCATTAATATAGCAATTGAAGTGTGTCAAACATTTAGGGCAAGGAACAATTAAATAATCTGCTCCAGTATTTGCTGCTTCATTAATACGCTTTTGTCTTATAATGTGTGTAGTTTCATTACAATTAGAAAAGGCTGAAACACCACAACAATTAGCATCATCTTTAATATTTTCCATTTCAATTAATTCTACTCCTGGAATTTGTTTAATTAGATCTCTTGGAGAATTATATAGTCTCCCCCCTAAACGCCCTATTCGACAAGAATCGTGATATGTTACCTTAATTTTAGAATTGTATGGAAACTTAATATTTTCAAGAATTTTTTCTTTAAGAAAAAATTCCGAAAAATGCAAGACTTTGAAATCAAAATTTTCTACTATTTTTGGATAATCAAATTTCCATGTTCTATATCCTTCAGCACAACCAACAATAATAGTTTTTACGCCAGCATCTCTATAAAGCTGAATATTATATTTAGCAAGTTTTTTAAAAGTCTCAAAATCACCCCTACCCCATAAAATATCATGTCCACAACATTTTTCATTTAAAACTACTGGTACTATACCACTTTCATTAAGTAAATTTATTATCGTAGTTGATATATCAGTATAATGGAAATTAAACTTATAGAAAATATCATCCATTAAAGGTAAACATCCAATAAAATAAGCAATTTCACCCGAAGTTGAGGTTTTTAATCCATTTTCTTTTAGAAACTCTAATTTATTTGGTTGCAAGGGATTATTTGCCATAATTTTAGAAATTATCGGAAAAATATCACTATGAGTTTCACATTTTACAATTTTTTCTAATTCTGAATTCTTTTTACTTGAAATTTTTCTTAATTCTAATATTAATTCATGTAATCTTACTCCTTCATTTTCTTGAGTCATAGGACAATAAACCGAACATTGCCCGCAAGTAAGACAATTCCAGATATTATGATTTGCGATAACTTCTTCCATTGATAAGAAATTCAAATCTGTAATTAGATTCCTAGGATAAAAGAGATCTAAATGAGAGAGTGGACATACATTAACACATCGATTACAACTATAACAATAATTAGTAAAAGAGCTTACATTTTTAATTATTTTTTCTGAAACTACCACTTTTGTGTCTCCATGTTCGAATTAAAAATATTCATATTCCATCACCAAAATAGTAAAAACCACACTTGCAACATTGATACCCACTAGGGGCTTTGTGTCTGTAAATATAATAATCATCTTCAATTCTAGCCCCACAATTAGGACAAAAGTTCTCCTTTTCTTTTTGTTCTGTTAACATTTACTTCTCCTCCCAATTTTTTATAATTATTTTTAAATTTTTAAATAATTTCTTTTCTTCTTTCCTATAATCTCCAGATTCGTAATAGCTATTTAGACAAAACAAAGATTTTCAATTTGGGTACTCTTAATTAAAATATTATAAATCCTAAGTGTAATTGTAAAATTTATATTTTTTTAGAATCATTCATCATCATGATTAGAATGGTAATCAAAATATAAAAATATTAACTTTTATTTTAGAAATAAGAATTCTCAAATTTGCAAAAATCATAATATATACCTGAAAACGATCAATTTAATTATATTCAATAAAGTTAGTATATATAAATTACCAGATATATTTACATTTATACAAAAAATATTCATCATCACGATAGACAAAATTATTGATCACATTAACTTTGTGTTAATTTTTCTACATCATTTAAAAATTTTCACTTAATTCAATATCTTTTTGTTAAATTATCTACGAAACTAGCTATAATTTTTAGAAATTTATTTCGATTTTGTCCACTATAATTAAATTTTATTTTAATATTAAATGATAAAAATATTATTCAAAATGAAAGTAGATAATATTATTAAAATCTCCAAAAACATGTAAAAAGCTATTAATTTTCATGAATAAAAAAATTGCTAAAAAAGAAAACTGACAACTCAAATTGTCAAACTGACTAATATTATTCTTATCAAATTGTTTAAATCTAATTTAATTTATAATCTAATTAGAACAAATACAACATTTTATATGTTTGTATAGAAAAGTTAATTTAAATATTCAGTCAATTTGTTAAATAAAATTTTGTAAAACTAAAACAAAAGGTGGATATTAAAAATGGAAGTATTAGAATTAAAACCAATAAAAGATAAGAGAATTATTGTGTACATGTCTTCTAAAGAGAATGCTAGATATTTTCAAAATGAAGATCATTCCAAATTAGTTGAATTTTTGAAAAAGAACAATATTAACTTTGTAACTGTTGACTTTCAAGTTGATATGAAAGAGTTCAGTAAAACACCATTTGCTCAGACATTAAATGAACTAGATATTCCGTATTTTCAAGTAGATATTCCTGATTATGCAATGGGATATTTATACCAAGAAATTCTTGAAAAACAGGAATTCCAAAATGAATTGTTCGAAGAATATGAACGTATGGAAGATAAAGATTCTTATAAGGGACTCAGTCTAAAAAATTGGATCGATATGTTAACTGAAGAAATTCAAGAAAGAGAAATATTTCTTAGTTTGAAGTTAAGACCTCAATGGATTGTTAAGAAAATGCTTGATTTAGCATTATCTTATAAAAAAGATATAATTATATTCGTTCATTTTGTTCAAGAAGATATATGTGAAGATATTTGTCCACAAATAGTTGATAACCTACGAGATTTAGGAGTAAAAGTAATATCATATAATAAAAAACATCTTATACAAAAATTAATATTTTAAAAAAAAAAGAGGGGATAAAAAATGCCAGAAGTATTAGAATTAAAACCTTTAAAAAATAAAAATTTAAAAATGATTTTGATCGAGAGTGAATTTCCTATCGACTGGTGGTTTGAAGTTCCTGAGGTTTTAAAAGAAGATCTTTTTTGGAATCTTCATTTAATTTCTAAGGAGTATCTTCAATTAATTAATTCATTAATAGAAATATATAAACCCAATTTTGCTTTGGAAGAAAGGCCAAATTTTTGGAATAATGACAAAAATTCAAGTGAACCACTTCGATTGCTCTTTAAAAATCGAGAAATTCCTTTCACATCTGCAGATATTTCAGAGAATGCAGAGTTATACCTTTCCTCAGCATTAGATGAACACAGAACTATGATTAAAAACCTCGAGAAAAAAATCAATGAAATTATGAAAAAAAATGGGGGTATACCTGAAAATGATGACATTTTCCAGCGAATTATACTATGGAAAGAGTATCTCAAACAAGATTATGATATTCAAGAAGATGAGATCAGATATAAGGTAAGAGAAGCCTGGATGATGATGAAAATACTAAAATCTGCAAAAGAAATTGAAGGGAATAAGTTAAAGGCTATGTTTATATGTGATCCACGACACTTTAATGGGCTTGAAAAACTTTCAGAAGAATTAGGGGTTGAAACCGAACAAGTAAAGATAAAAAGAACAATTAAAACAGAACAAGTTGAGCAAATATTTGAAAAAGAATTAGAAGTTGAATTCTCTTAACAAATTTTTTTTTAAAATTTAGATAAATAAAAAAAAGAGTTGATAATAATGGTTGAGAGAGAGGTTGAAAGTATTCTTGGAAAGAAATCGATTATTGAATTAACACCTATAATAATTAAAAAGAAGGATATCTCAGATAAAATTTGTTACTTCTTTGACACTGATGATAATGCTTCACCATTTGACATAAATATGGCTTACGACGCAGGGTTTGATATTGTTATTCCAATAAGTAAAATGAAAGCAGATTATGTACCTAAATTAGTGCAAGATGCAATCTTTTCCCGTAAACCGAATGCTCCTACGACGTTTTTTATTGGAGGTTCAGATGTTAAAGAGGGAGAAAAAATAGCTAAAACTGTTAAAAAATCCTTAGTGCCTCCTTTTGAATGCCCTGTAATTATTGATCCAAGAGGATCTCATACTACCGCTTCTGCTATAGTTGCTATGACTTTAGATATTGCTAAAAGAAAACATGGTATCAATAACCTAAAAAATAAAAAAGTAGTTATTTTCGGTGCGGGTCCAGTGGGGCGGATAGCAGCGATCTTAGCGGCTAGAATTGGATGTAATACTTTTTTAGTGGAAACATGGAATAAATCTAATAAAGATTTTATTATTAAATTAGCAACAGAACTTAATGAAGAAGCAGGAGAGGAGGCGGTAAAAATTAATGGAATATTTGCTCCTGAACTAAAACAAAGATTCGATATTGTAAGAGATGCTGACATTATATGGTCTTTAGCAGCGGCAGGTGTGGAAATTTTAAGTGAAGAATGGATGAATCAATTAACTGGTAAAAAGATTGTTATAGACATTAATTTAGTTCCTCCATATGGTATTGAAGGAATTAAGCCCAAACATAAAAATGATGAGATATATCCTGAAATCTTTGGAATTGGCGCATTAGCTTTAGGGCGTTTGAAAGCAAATTTAGAAAGTCAAATCTTAAAGGAAGCTACCAAAACTAAAGGATTTAAAGTATTTGATTATAATTATGCTTTTGAAACTGCGAAGAAACTTCTTGAAAAGTAGATAACTCTAAAAGTAAATCAAAATTAATTTTTCATTTTTATTTTAAATTTTGTTAATTTTGAATAAATCAAAAGGACGTGAAGCTCCATGAATACAAAATCAGATAATAAATTAAGAATTAAAGATGCTTTTAAAGAAGATGCTGGAAGGGGAATAGTGAGATTAGACCCTAATATAATAAATAAATTGAACTTAAAGGTTGGTGATGTGATAAGAATTTCTCATCCTTTTGTAAATAAAATAACTGTTGCTTTATTATCTTCAGGAAGAAATGAAGATAAAGGAAAGCAAATAATTAGGATGGATCCCTCTTTAAGAAGAAATCTAGCGGCTTCTATTGATGATCTAGTAGAAATTAAAAAGATAGATGCGGATTCTGCTGAAACTATTAACTTTACAAGTTTAGATCATTCATTAATACCACGTGACCCTCAATCTCTAGCAAGAAAATTAGAAAAAAGAGTAGTAACTATGGGTGATAGTCTAAGTTTTTACGCAATGGGGCATAGGATTGATTTAGTCGTTGTCAATTACACTCCTAAAACTGAAGCAGTTAAAATTAATCTAAGTACAAAAATATCTTTTATAGAAAAATCTAAAGATTTTGTTGAAGTTAAAAAAACAATAGTAAAATATGAAGCAATAAGTGATATAGAGAAAAAACTTCAAAAAATACGTGACAAAGTTACTTATGAAGATATTGGAGGATTAGAAGAAACTATCCAAAAAATTAGAGAAATAATTGAACTTCCAATAAGGCATCCTGAGCTATTTGAAAAAATAGGAATTGAGCCTCCTAAAGGAGTATTATTATATGGTCTACCAGGTACGGGCAAAACAATATTAGCGAAAGCGGTTGCTTCTGAAACCAATGCTCATTTTATTAGTATTAGTGGCCCTGAAATTATGAGTAAATTTTTTGGACAGAGTGAAGAGAATTTAAGGAATATCTTTGAAGAAGGTAAATTAAATGCTCCCTCTATAATTTTTTTAGATGAATTAGATTCTATTGCACCAAAAAGAGATGAAGGTAAAAACCAAGTTGAATCAAGAATAGTAGCTCAATTGCTTTCTCTTATGGATGGTTTGAAAGGAAGAGGAGAAATAATTGTTATAGGAGCTACAAACAAAATAAATAATATCGATATTGCCTTAAGGAGGCCAGGAAGATTTGATAGAGAAATTGAAATTAAAGTTCCTGATAATAATGGACGATATGAAATTTTATTAATCCATACTAGGGGAATGCCATTAGATGATGATGTAAATCTAAAATTGATATCAGAAAAAACTCATGGATTTATTGGAGCAGATATTAAATCACTTTGTAAAGAATCTGCTATACTTGCTATTCGAGAAATTATTCCCAAAATTGACTTAGATAAACCTGTACCAGAGGAAATTTTAAACCAACTCAAGATTAGAATGAGGCATTTTATGGAAGCTTTAAATAGTATTGAACCTTCTGCTTTAAGAGAAGTGTTATTTACGCATCCAAACGAAGTGTGGGATGATATTGGGGGGTTAAGTGATGTTATACAACAATTAAAAGAAATTGTTGAATGGCCATTAAAATATCCCGGGTTCTATAAACACATGAGATCTAAGCCACCTAACGGTATTTTAATGTATGGGCCCCCAGGTACAGGTAAAACATTATTAGCTAAAGCTCTTGCACATGAAACAGAGATTAATTTTATCTCTGTTAGAGGTCCTGAATTCTTGTCAAAATGGGTTGGTGAAAGTGCTAAAGCTGTAAGAGAAACTTTTCGTAAGGCAAGATCTACAGCACCTTGTATTATTTTCTTTGATGAGATAGACGCAATTGCCTCTAGGCGCTCAGAATCTTCTGGTTCTAAAGTAATTGAGCAGATTGTTGCCCAACTTCTAACTGAGATAGATGGTTTAGAAGAATTAAATAATGTTGTATTAATTGCTGCTACAAATCGACCAGATTTGCTTGATCCCGCTTTATTAAGATCAGGCCGGTTCGGAAGACATATTGAAATTCCATTACCTGATAAAAGCTCACGCATCCAGATATTTAAAATTCATCTAAATAACCGTCCAATTGATGATACTGTTGACATAGAATTATTAGCTGAAGAATTGGAAGGATATACCGGCGCTGATATAAAAGCAATATGTGAAGAAGCTACAATACTAGCTATTCGAAGAGGAGTCTTTCGGGTGGACATTGATGCATCTAAATATGATGATTATTCTACTGTCAAAATTTCTCAAAGAGATTTTGAAGAAGCTATAAAAAAAATAAAAAAGGGAGCAGATAATGCTAATAAATCATATAGAAAGTCCCTTACAGAATTACCAGAAGAAATTTACAGGTAAATGATTCCGGAAAAATATTCTATTCATAATTCAGATTTTAAGTATTATAACTTATCTTTATTAATAATATATAAATTTATCAAAATAGATACAACAATTTTTTTACTAACTTTAAGCTTTTTTTTTTTAAATATAAAAGTGATATTTAATAGACCTAAATCTAGTAATTTTATAATGTTAATTTATTGAAAAATTAATGTATCTATACAATCTAAATTTTAAATAAAGAGGTGATATGTCATAACTGAAAACAAAAAACACATTTTATATGTACAAACCTCACATGAACCAGAACGCCAATATTCACCATTAGTTTTAGCTCAAACGGCAAAAGCTATGGATATTAAAGCAACAGTTTATTATTTAGGTACAGCATTAAAGGTTTTAAAACCGGGAGAAGCAGAGAAAATAAAATTAGGTAATTTTCCAAGTGTGAAAGAAATGATTGATAAATCACTTGAAATGGGCATTGAAATCTTAGTATGTGAAGCTTCTAAGAGGATGCTCGGGTGGGATAATGTGGATTTAATTCCTGGGATGAAAATTGTTGGCGCAGCCACGTTAAATGATCTAGTATTGGATGTTGATGCAACCCAATGGTTTTAAGAAAATTATATTTATTTGTATGAAATTAAGTATAAAACTATATTATATAATTAATTTTATATAATTAATAGAGAAAATATTGAAAAATTCCGTTATATGTTTGTAGAATATTTTTATTACCTTAAAGAACGATTACCCGTTAGCATTACTGAATACATGACGCTAATGGAAGCTCTAAATAAAGGACTCATTCATAATATGGTTGAGTTTTACTACATTTCAAGATCTATTTTATGTAAAACTGAGCATCAATTCGATATTTATGATATTGCTTTTGCAAACTTTTTCAAAGAAGCAATGTTAAAATTCCCAGAAGATATTAAACAGGAAATTTGGGATTGGCTCAATAAAGATATTACCCTTCCAGAACTTATTGAGGGTTTACAATTACTTCTTCAAGAATATCAACAATCTATAAATATTGATGATTTAGAACAGTTTCTTGAAGATCTTCTTGAAAAATATGGGCCAGATTCAGGAAATAGATTATTCATTGATGCACCTGATCAGATAAAGGATGAAATTTGGAAGTGGTTAGAAAAAAAACTTGATTTATCAGAAATGAACGAGAATTTTCAAGAAATGCTAAGTCAATTTTTTGATCTTGAAGAAATACAGAAGCGATTTGAAGAACTAATGCAAACACAAGACGAAGAACACAATGGAGGGGATCATTGGATTGGTACACAAGGAACCTCCCCCTTTGGTCATGGAGGACAAAATCCAATGGGTATGAGAATTGGTGGATCTTCGGGGATGCGAATGGCTATGCAAATTGCTCAAAAGAGAATCTTCAAAGACTATAGAAAAGATATAGTATTAGATACGAGGCAAATAAAAGTTGCTCTCAAACGACTTAAAAAATTAGAAGAAATCGGAAAAAAAGATGAGTTGGATTTAGATAAAACCATTGATAAAACTGCTAAAAACTGCGGAGATATTGAAATCGTATTTGATAAAAAAAGGAAAAACAATGTAAGAATGATTCTTTTAATGGATGTTGGAGGTAGTATGACTCCTTATGCTCATTTGGTTAATCTTCTCTTCTCAGCAGCAAATAACATGTCTCATTGGAGAGAATTTAAACATTACTATTTCCATAATTGTATTTATGAATCAATTTACTTCAACGCCCGAAGAAATCCAGAAGAAGCAATAGAATTTACTGAATTTTTGAGAAAATATGATAATAAATATAAAGTAGTGATTGTTGGTGATGCGGCAATGGCGAGTTGGGAACTAACTGAAAAGTATGGTTCAATCTACTATTATCACAGAAATGAACTGCCAGGTATTTACTATATCAAAGAACTCGCGAATCACTTTAAAAACAACGTGGTTTGGTTAAATCCTGAACTCATAAGACCTGAATGGGCTCCCTGGACACGGAAAATTATTTCTAGCATTATCCCAATGTTCGATTTAACTGTAGAAGGAATAGAGGAAGCAATGGATTTTCTTAGAAAAGGTGGTAAAAATATGTATACCACGGTCCAAATGTTAAAAGGATTAAATTACTGAAAGTGTAAAATTTTATTTTTGTGATTTATAAAAGTTTACTCATAGGGATCGGGAATTTTTATTTTAAGTATAAATTGGAGCAAACCAAATGCGATAATTATCAACAGAATTCCAATTATTAAAAGCCAATCTGCATATTTTTTGTTATATAGGTATTTTGATGCATGATACAGAATTATAAACCCTGTTGAAAAAAAAAGCATAAGAATTGAAGCTATTATGCTTTCAATAATTAAAGCTTCATGAACATCATCAGGCCATACCAGAATTGGGTTATCATTATCATCTAATAGTATTGAAGGAGGCTTTCTGATAATCAAATAAATTATCCCTGTTTGAAGGATAAATAGAATTGTAAAAACAGCAATAATAATTAAAGATCTAGGAGGCAATGGTAAAGATAATTTAGGAATTTTGATTTTAGGAAAAATAATTTTTGGTTTTCTTAATTTATTTCCAAAAATCCAAGGAGTTTTCTTTCTAATTTTCTCAAGAATGGTTTCAGAACCAGAAACCACTTCTTTTTTAGATTTTTTTTTAGGTTTATCTTGTTTTCGC
>Ga0209635_10000148_pt1 | contig 42463 bp, 41 predicted proteins | sample DeeMarSWOR230_32_FD_187463 | JGI IMG/M metagenome (GOLD analysis project Ga0209635, IMG submission 187463) | Marine sediment microbial communities from White Oak River estuary, North Carolina - WOR-2-30_32 (SPAdes) (version 2) | ecosystem: Environmental > Aquatic > Marine > Intertidal zone >...
GGATGTCCTGTGGTGTCCAAAGGAAAAATTGTCGGCATTTTAACCCAAGCCAACTTGCTAGAGAGCAGCATGGTCTTCCCTGTTTTCGAAGCGAAAAAGGGCCGGTTTAAGTCCCCCTCGAAAATTTCTTCCATAATGAAGGTGCCCGTTATCTCTTTAAAGCCTACAAACACCGTTAAGGACGCAGCTGAACTTATGCTTAAGAAAGGCATCGGACGCGTGCCCGTTGTAGACCGCAAAGGTAAACTTGTGGGCATCGTAGATCGTGAGGACATTGTTCGAGCATTAATCAAATAATAAAGGATGTATAAAATTGACGGCAAGAAGAGAAGCTTTTCGTCGACGTCTTCGAGAAAAAGGACCATTAGAATTACGGGGACACCCCTCCAAAAAGCGAGAAGGGGAAATAATGACCATTGCGAAGAGTCCTGTGGTTACTATGGCACCCACGACTCCCATTTATGACGCAATCAAAATCATGGTACAAAAAGGATTTCGCCGCATGCCAATCGCAGACCCTGGAACCCACAGATTGCGCGGTATAATCACAGCTACAGATCTCATCAACTATTTGGGAGGCGGAGAAAAATATCAGCTAATCCAACGCAAATATTCCGGCGACTTCTTTAAGGCAATCAACGAGCCAGTTAAATCAATTATGACCACCGATGTGGTTTGGCTTTCAACCTCGGCTAAGATCAGCGATGCTTTGCGGCTTATGAAAAAACACAACGTTGGAGGATTGCCCGTCGTGGACGAGAAGAAGCATGTTTGGGCTATTGTTACTGAACGCGACATTATCTTGTTGTTCACTGGAAAATTCAGTGGAGTTAAGGTTGCCGATGTTATGACGAGAAAAGTTGTGACTGTAGCTCCTCGAATTTCAATTTATGAAGCCGCAAGATCAATGGTTGAGCATGGATTTAGACGATTGCCGGTTGTTTTGGACAGCAAATTTATTGGCTTGGCTTCGGTTAGGACCCTTCTTCGCTTTTTCGGTTCAAGTCAGGTTTTCAAGCATTTGCAGTCCAGAACAATGGCTCAGGTTCTGCAAACATCGATTTTAGAGGCTACTCGAAAGAATGTTGTTACTGTTGAGCCGAATGCGGATGTGGGCGAAGCAGCAAGGCTTATGCGTGAGAATAATGTCGGTTCGTTGCCAGTCGTCCAGAATGAGAGACTTGTTGGAATAATAACCGAACGAGACTTCTTTAAACTCATATAAAATTAAAAAAAGGGGACACAAGCTAATCCAGCAATACTTAAAAAAGCATGAAAGTTATTTGAACTGAACAGTCTAGGAGGCCGGAAAGTTGGAAGAAAAAGAACAAATGGTGCTTGAAGCTATGGAAAAAGTGGGAAAACCAGTGAGACCTGGAGAGGTTGCAAAGTTGGTCGGTCTAGCCAGCGACGAAGTCTCCAAGATCATCAAGAGTCTGAAAAAGAAGGGGAAGGTTACTTCCCCCAAAAGATGCTTTTACGCGATAGCATAATAATAACTTAGCTTCACCTGCGCATCTTTGAGACGTTTCTCTCGTTATTTAAACCAGTCCGATATCTTCTTCTCTTCTTGCATTTCGAACTTTATGTTCATAGGCTCAAAAGTCTGGTTTAGGGCTGTTGTTAGGTTTCGTATGTAATCTTCAACATTTATCTCGGAAACGCTGCGTACTTGCTCGACGGGTTTCACTGTGAATCTTCTTCCTTTAAAGTCGAAAGGCTTAACCTTTATGAAAGAGACCGTATCTCGTCGTTCAACCGCTTTTCCAGCTGCAATCAACTGAGCAACACACTGATAGGGTTGAGGCAAGATCTTCGAGTGAAGCTTTTCAACAGGGTCATGATACAACTTAACCGAGTATATCATATCTTTAAGCTCAACTTTTTCATTCTTCAAATCTCTGACGGCTTTTTGAACAACCTCAACAATTCTCGTCTTCGCCAACTCGTATTCCCGCGCGTTTTTCACGTGGCTGAGCTCTTTCACGGAGCTTTGAAACACATTTTGGATGAAGTTAGGTGAGTTAGACTTTATCGCTGTTAGTCCCTTCAAGTCGGCTGTGCCGTCTTCAAAAATTCCGAAATACGCTTTTTTAGCTTTGGGCAGAACACAAACAGAGTAGCACTTTTCAACAGCAAGGTCTAGTTTAAGCTTCTGTTTCACGGTTTTAATCAGCCACTCAACTTTCTCTGAAGACGCGTTTTCTAAGAATATCGAATCGGTGTCCCCGTAAACTGGGTGTAAACCGCCCTTTTCAGCTATTTTCCAGGTAGTCTTAAGCGCGTAGCGACCGTAGCCGGTGATTGACTCGGCCAAAGGTGGGCAGGCTAACCCGTGAATCCGAACGGTAACACCATAGCTGGATACAGTTATGAGCTTCAGAAGTCCAGCTAGTGCTTCTGCCTGTTGTTTTTCTTTTGCTGAGATGTTTCTGCTTTTTGAAAGTGGCTTAAACCAGCGTATACGAAGGTCTTTGAGCGCGCCGATTAGTATGGAGAGGAAACCGCGTCTTTCTGTGCAGATGTAATGCCCAACTTCGGAAACCTTGTTGTTCCTGCACGCTTCATGGTTGCAGTCAACAGTCTCATAAGACAAATTGTAGCTGTCGATACAACTGGGATACAAGCTTTCAAAGTCTGCTACAACCGTGTTAAAGTAAATTCCACTTTTTGGCGTTACAGTTAAGGCGCCGGGAACAACGTGTGGCTCATAACCCTTCCTCAGCTCCTTCGATGTTGGAATTAAAACGCCGTTTCTCCGGAGATACGTGTATATCATTGACTTCAGCCAGTCGCTCACGCTTCGGCTGGTGTAAGATTCTGGAACTGGCAGATTGACAATCCTTGAAAGCATGAAAGCGAAGTAGTATCTTTCTGGATCAATTTCATCATCAATGCCTAAGATTTCAGTTCTGATTTGCGGCACTGGCTGATGCAACAGTGTAAACCATTTCTCTAGTTGGCTATACTTAAGCGGTTCAAAACTTCTCACCATGCCAAAAGCGCTTTCAAACTTGCCTCGTAGTTTTTCAGGGAACCTTACAGCAGGTGTGAAGCCGTTGTCGTTCTGAACGTGAAGCGCACCGAAGATTAGACCGTGGTCATAGGCATAACTGTGGGCGAATTCCATCTCGTTTTCCCAGAATCTTTCAAATCCTTTCGCAGATTTTCGGACCAGAAATGGACTTAAGAATTTGACTTTAGCGAATTCTTTTACTTCGTCAGTAAACAAGTCGCGTTTTCGGATAACTTCGATTTCTCCTTGGAAACTGCGCACTGTTTCCTCATCTTGATTGCTGATAGGGTATGGAATCAAAATGTAAGGCCTGTAGGTGTTGTCTACAAGCTCTACTAGTTCACTTTTTGATGAATCGTAAAATTTGAGTTTCACCAAGTTGCCTTCGGCTTTGGCATCGATAAGGTAATAGGTGTCCAACGATTTTCCTTCTCAACAAATTCTAAGTCAGTCGTTCACTCATTTCCTTTATTTTCCTTATCTCTTCAGGCAAAGGTTGTCTAGGATAATTATACATTGATCCGCCTGGACGTTCGTTATAGTAAGGACGGTTACAGCCAGGACAACCCGATGTCAAAAACGGACTACCTGTTTCAACAAGTTGTTGAAGCAGACTCTCAGAAACTCCATAGTCGATAAGCTGCTCATCTTCGTCGAATTTCATGTTTTCACACCGCGCTTTTCCGTGAACAATAAGGTAATGTGCCAACTGAACCCGCCTATAAGTTGCGACAGAGGGTTGAGGCAAAGTTTCAAGCGCGGTTCCTAGGATAGGAGTGAAAGCGAAAAGGCTTGGATATACATCGAAATCTGTGCACCACTGAATTGTTTGGACAATTTCCTTTTCAGTTTCTCCTAGACCAACGATAAGATGCGTGTAAACACGGTTTTTGCCAAAAACCTGCACCGCTTTCATTAATGCTTCTCGCTGAGTTTCCCATTTGTATGGACTGCCAGTTTGAGGTCCCTTAACCTTGTAAAACAACTTTCTGGTCGCAGCGTCTAATGCAATGCTGATTCTTTCAACTCCAACCTCCTTCAACAGCTTCATTTGCTTCGAATTGAAGGGTTGGCAGGAAACCGAGAGAGGCACATCAGCTTGAGATCGTATCTCTTTGGCAAGAGCCAGCATATCGTTAAACACTCTAGGATAGTTTAACGCCTGAATGCAAACGCGCTTCATTCTTGGCTTTTTTGCTTCATTTTCAATTTTTGACATGACGTGTACAGTTGGAAACGTTGGCCATGTTACGCGAGACAACATGTCTGCTCGGCTCTTGCTTGTCTTGGCTTGGGGACAGAAGCCACAATTGGCTGAGCATTTGCCAGAGTAGTAAGTTAGTAAGTAGATTGTGGTTGGTTCAGCATCCAACTTTCCATGCATCAATCCAAGCACAATAGCTGAGCCTACAGAAACTCTGATTTTTTCGGGCAACTGCGCCATGGTCATTGTTTAGCCTCAATTTGTTCGCATTATGGTTTCTTAAACGTATAAATTAAAATGGTACAGCCTTAATACTTATCCGTTGACTCTGGTGTGCCATAGTGCCGAATTGGACAGACAACTATGAACATCTGCTTTGCGTAGGTGAAACCGAACTTGAAGAAGCCTTAGCCAAAGCCCAGAGTCTAAGTTGGAAAAATTTTGGAAAAAGAATCAGGTTTTATGCTCCAAGTTTCAAGTATTATAAAACTGGGTACTTTCACTCTTCACCCGCTGCTTTTCCCTCAATTTCTATTACAGGTCGATTCTGCACCTTAAAATGCAAACACTGCGGTGGAAAAGTCTTGAACACGATGATGCCGGCGGCTACTCCAGAACAGCTAGTTGACTTGTGCACGCAGTTAAAGCAGAAAGGTGCGATAGGGTGCCTAATAAGCGGTGGATGTCTGCCAGATGGGTCGGTTCCACTTGGCAGGTTCATAGACGCCATTGCTAAGGTCAAGCAAGACTTAGGCTTAACGGTAGTTGTGCACACAGGGGTGGTCGAGTTGTCTATAGCCAAGAGATTGAAAGAGGCCGGAGTAGACGCCGCTCTCATCGACGTCATTGGTTCGGATGAAACAATAAAAGAGATTTATCAATTAAACATGGGAGTTCAAGATTTCGATAGGTCTTTGGAAGCTTTACATAAATCTGGAATTTCTTTTGTACCCCACTTGCTTGTAGGGCTTCACTATGGCAAGCTTAAGGGCGAATTTAAGGCGTTACAAATGATTTCGAAATATGAGCCTTCTGCAGTTATCATCATAGGCCTTATGCCTATACATGGAACTCTTATGGAAAATGTTTCTCCTCCACCGCCAACAGATATAGCTAAGGTATTGGCTATGGCTAGGCTGATGATGCCTAACACCCCATTGGTTTTGGGATGTATGCGTCCAAAGGGAAAGAGCAAAGGAGAAATTGATGTTTTAGCTGTTGAGGCTGGCGTCAACGCTGTAGCATTTCCGGCGGAGGAAGCTATTAAGCAAGCGGAGTCTCTTGGCTTAGAGATTAGTTTTTCATCTCTGTGTTGCTCACAAATTTACGAAGATATTCGATGTAACTTACGGAATGTGTAGCCGACCTTGGAAACCTATTTGAGCAATTCGTGAATGAAACACCTAGGATAGCTCTTATATCGTCTGGGATAATTCTTGAAAGCTCTTCCGAATTAGAGTCTCCATCCTCTCAGGGATTGTTTAAAAGCGTTTTCAATGTTGTCCTTCAAAGTAGTGTATTGGGCGCTTATTCTCTTAGCATCGTGCTTCGCCATTCCTTGCTTTATTAACTCCTTTTCAAAGGCTCTTCTCGCCTTTCTCATTTTCCAGTCTAGAGTCAACCATACTAGAAGCAAGCTGGTCAGCAGCTTAGCTAAAATGATGCCGCTGCCAAAAATGCTTAGCATGAACCGTAGGCTGCTGATTTTGCCCATGATATTCACCTAAAAAAGGAAGAAGAAAACAAATTACTCTTGCTCTTCTTCTCGAAGTTTCTCTGATATCTTCTCCTTGATCAATTTCTTGATCTCTTTCCCTATTTCTTCTCCCTCTTCAGTTGATATGGTTACTTTTCCTTTTCTACCTACTCCTTTAAGGAGATCTCCAAGGCTTGAGAAAGGTTTTATGTAGTCTTCGGTCATCTTAACAGCCACATCGTCAGGCATTCCACTATCTTTAAGCTCCTTATAGAATGCCGCTGCCCCACGTCCCATGTTTCTACCTGCTTCCTCCGAGAAAACAGCCCCCATTATGCTCTTTATAAGAGCTGGAATTTCGGTGGAAACTGCGCTAAGGATCTCCCTAACTTCTTCCGCCTCTTCAGCGACCGTCTTTTTCTTTTCGGATTTCTCAATCATTGAATTCCACCTCCAACATATTTTGGTTAAACTTCAATTAACCATTTTTGGAAAGGTCTTCTACGTGTAATGCATTCGGCGTGTTATATCTAATGCGATGGCCTGGGCCTTTCTGTATTCTGCTTCTAGCGTAGCGGCGTATATTGCTTTTCGCATCTTGTAATTCAAAGCAACAGGAAAACTTGCTTCGCTATCTACCATCTCGTTAGTAGATTCAGCTTTGCTAATTATGCCAAACAATCCTGAATTGTAAACGCTTGGATTTTCTTTCTCTACTTGATTTTTACTTGAACCCATCTTCTTCACCGCTAAATTATAAGCCTGGACACTGTAGTTTAATATTCTGGGCAAAAGTGGTCAGTCTAATGATCACCAGTCTCAACCAGTTCGTAGGCATTTCCATAGCCTTCAACTTTTCGAACCACGTTGTCCTTTTCCAGACGCTTTAGGCGATCTCTAATAATTCTCCGTGATGCTTTGCCTCTCATAGCTTGCACTTGACGAGTAATAGCAGAAATGTTTAGGCGTCCTTTCATGGCGAGGGCTTGAATGATACAGCGCGAGATTTCGTCTTGAGCAATGGGCTTGCGCTTTACGTAATGTTCAGCGGTTTTCAAACGACCCAACATTTTCAAAGGCTCGCCGTATAAACCAACACTAGCCCTTACTAGCCGTAGAGAGGTGGCCAACTCTGCATATTCTGGATTCCCAAGAACAATAGCTTCTAAATTGTCAAGTCTCTTAATGATTAAGTCCAACTTTCTGCTCAACTCTTTAAGAGCCTCAGATTTCTCTTTTTCACTCATAAATTGCACGCACTAAAGCCTTAGCAATAATTGTAAGCTTCTAATTATTCTAAGCAATCGGATCATTTAACCCTTAAATTCTCTTAACCAGTAAATTAAAGGATTTATATATTACATAGGGGAAACCATGATTGACGAGGGAGTCTAGTGGTTCTTGAGCCGCAATGGATTATCGTGCTCGTCGCCGGAGGCGCTACCGCAGTTGCCTTTTTCGCTCTTTATGCCATGAAAGGAAGAAAAAAGCCTGAAGAAGAAAGCCTTGAGAGAGTGGTTGAAGCTAGGGAAAGCTGGCTGCCCTTTAAGCCTCAACGCACGGTAACCCGTGAAGAAGCGAAGGAAGCCAAAAAAGGACTGAAAATGTTAGAGTTGGAAAGGGATATTCTCAGCTACGCCATAAGGAGTCTTTATGAAGCTCAAGCAGAGGGCAGAATATCAGAAGAAGAACGTGAGAGCTTAGCGCATAGATATAAGACTAGAATGATGAAGATTCGAGACTCCATTTCAAAAAGCGAATCCGTTGTGGCGCTGCATGAACTCGAAGCTATGCAGGAAGACCTCATAAAACTTTTCAGCGAACGGTTCGACGAACTGGGCGAGAAGGTTGAGGAATTAAGAACACGTCTTGAAGTGGAACCTATAAAGGAAATGCCCGTTCCAGCTCCTGCACCTAAAGCGCCGGCACCGGCAGTAAAGGAGAAAACGAAAGTTCGAAAGAGACCTGCGGCTCCGCGTAAAACCGAGGCTGAAAAAAGAATTGAAGAAATTAGGGCAGAAGTGGAGAAGGTTTTAGAAAGGCTGGAACAAATTGAAGTTGAAAGCTAAAGGTTCAAACTGGATAGAGGAAGCAAAAGAGAGAGCGGCGTTAGAAGCGGTAAAACACGTAAAAGACGGCTACATCGTCGGACTTGGAAGTGGTAGTACAGCAGCTTATGCTATTAAAGAAATAGGAAAAATAACCCGACAGAAAAACTGGCAGATTTCTGGCATACCAACATCCTACCAAGCCATGCAGATAGCTGCAGAGCATGGCATCAGAATAGCAACTCTTCACCAGCACCCGCAGTTAGACCTCACGATTGATGGTGCAGATCAAGTTGATAAAGAGCTGAATTTGATTAAGGGAATGGGTGGTGCCCTTACACGTGAGAAAATAGTAGCTTCAGCTTCTAAACAAGTTTTGATAATAGCAGATGAAAGAAAACTAGTAGAGAAGCTAGGCACGAACCACCCAGTGCCAATTGAAGTGCTACCCTTTGCTGCGCCTATGGTTATGTTGAAACTTCGCAAAATGAAGAAAAAGCCACGCCTGCGCGAAACAAGCGGAAAGGTTGGTCCACTAGTAACAGACAATGGTAATTTCATTTTGGATGTAGATTTCGGACCAATTGACACCCCAAGAAAGCTGAATTCTAACCTTAAATCCATTCCAGGCGTGGTAGAAACAGGCATATTCATTGGCATGGCAGATATCGTCTATCTAGGCACGAAGAACATTGTCCGAAAATTAAAGAAAAGATGATTGAAGACTACGGATAATATTGAAGCACATATGATACACTACTACTTCATACAGCCTTTAGCTTCGAAGTGATAAATCCATATGAAAATAATATGTGTCACACAGATCTGATGTAACAACTTTTAGACACTGATCTAAATACAATAAGTTTGAAGGTTGATGTTGTTTTAAACTACCATCCTTTTGGCTGGAGAAATTCTCCGCTTGTGTTCTTCAATCTCGGCAAGGTTTAGAAGCGAAACATGCTGTAGAACCCTGCTTAAAACGAAATATGCATCTGCAACATTGATTGTCTTGCCATCTACTTTTCTTGTCGCTAACATGTTGACTATTTCCGCCGCTATATTTCCCAGTTTTTCCATGCGTTTTTCCAGAGAGCCCTTGTGCCTGCTTACATTAGCGCTCATTGCTTGCCTTCTCCGAGAAAATTTGGAACCTGACAAAGGATATGCTTTCGTTCCAATATCATAATATGTCAGAAAAGGAGAGATGATAGCTGAAAATGGCGGTTTCCAGCAGTCAGTAGATTTTCAAGCTCTACCTTGTTGTTTTATTAAGGCGTCAACTGTGGCTGCTCCAAATGTCAAACCAAAAATCAGTGACCATATGGCTACGGCTCTAACAATATCGTTGGGAATAGAAAGTAGAAAACAAAAGAGAAACCAAAAACCCACCACGGACGCCCCATAGCTCATAACAATCCAGAATTCTTTCCATGAATAGATGGTGAGCAAATCCTTAAGCCATCCGAACAATGCATTCACTCGCCATGCTTTAATATAATTTACACTAAGATGCCTTTATCTTTTTCTTATAATCTTCCTTCTAAGAGTAACCACTTTTCACTAGAGATGAACATCCTAGAAGAGAAGGCACCTCGACACCAGTATGCTCAATATAACCGTTTAAAAATGGGCTTTGGAAAGGAACCAAAGGTTATGTACGAGTATGCCGCCTTTTCCCGTGGGATCTGGTAAACCATCGTGGCAACCCCCATCAACTTACAACTATTTCTTCCACTGGTTTACAATCGAAGCAAGGTAGCGATCTATGCTCAATATCTCACAACAACAATGTTATCAGAACATTTCTTCTTTGTCTTTTTGGAAGAAGAGGAAACACTTGCATGAGATAGAATTCTATAGACCCTACCGATTTGCCTTCAAAATACGCGATTTTGACACAACAACTAAACCTTTGAAGAGTCTTTCTGACTCACTCCTTCTTCTTCAAGTCAGAGATTCGAAAATGATGGACATAGACTGGCTTAAGATCAAGGCATTGCATGAGGTAGGCTTTGGATAAATCTGCCAAAAAGACGGTTTAATGTTTTTCCGCAAGCGCAAGTGAGCAATGAAACAACGGACTAAAAAGCGGAGAAAACTACTAAAACAATGTTTTTAGCTTTAAAACCGTTTTGCTAAAAATGCTTATACAAAGCCGTTTCACATAAGATACCTACAAGAGTGGTCTACCGTCATGACTGCGACATAAATTGGCTTTGAGAAACGCTGTGTTTGAGGTTTACTTGATGTGTGGAATATTCGGTTGTGTTCTAAAGAACGGTGAAGTTGCCCCTTTAATTCATTCAGCATTAAAGAAGCTGGAATATCGAGGTTATGACTCGGTTGGAGAAGCAACAATTCACAAAGGCAAACTTTACGTAAAGAAAGACGCTGGCAAAATCGATAATGTTCATTCCTTGCTTAATCTTGACGACCTCTCAGGCAAAATAGGAATCGGGCACACGCGATGGGCAACTCACGGAGCCCCATACAAGGTGAACGCTCACCCTCATACAGATTGTAAAGAAGAACTAGCGGTTATTCATAATGGAATAATAGAAAACTTTGCGGAGCTTCGGAAGGAGCTGGAAGACCGTGGACACACTCTAAGGTCCAAGACGGACACCGAAGTAATTGCTCATCTTATCGAGGAAAAGCTGAAGGAAGGCTTAGGGCTAATAGATTCCGTACGTGAAAGCGTCAAGCGATTAGAAGGTTCCTATGCCATTGCAATCATATCGATAAAGGAGCCAGACAAAATAGTCTGCGCCCGAAACGAAAGTCCCCTCTTATTAGGCATTAACGAAGACGCTGTTTTTTGTGCATCTGACATTCCAGCATTTCTGCCGTTAACAAACAAGGCGGTTATAATCGAAAATGGTGAACTCGTTGTTCTCAATCATAAAGGATATGAAATTCGCAAACTTGCCGACTGGAGCATTGTACAGAGACAACCAAAAATAATTGATTGGAGTCCAGTAATGGCGGAGAAGCAGGGATACCCCCACTTTATGCTTAAAGAAATCTATGAGCAACCTCAAACAGTTAGAAACACATTGCGGCTGCAAGACCAGTATTTGGAGTTAATGACAGCCTTCTTAGATCGTGCGGGAGAAGTCTTCCTCGTAGCATGTGGAACATCCTATCATGCATGTCTAGCTGCGTCTTACATGTTTTCAAAACTAGCATTTCTGGCGACCCACCCAATAATCGCATCTGAGTTTATAGAGCAGCATGGAAGAGCGGTTAACATAGACAGCACTATACTATTTTTGAGTCAATCCGGAGAAACAACCGACACACTTGCTGCAGTGGACCATGCGAGACTGCGGGCTGCAACTGTTCTGGGATTAACCAACGTTATTGGTTCCACCTTAACCCGTGTGGCTCGCGTCTATGTTTGCCAACAGTCTGGTCCAGAAATAGGCGTAGCTGCCACAAAGACTTTCACTTCACAACTTTCTGTGCTTGCTCAACTCGCCTTGCGGCTCGCAAAGAAGAGAGGCAAAGTTTCCCATACAGAAATAGAGTTTCTTGAAGACAAACTGGAGCAAATTCCTGATGTTGCTGAAAACTTACTGAAAACTCAAAGTGAAAAGATAAGGCAATTAGCCAAGAAATATCGCGACAAGGGATGCTTCTTCTTTCTGGGGCGAGGAATAAGCTATGCGACCGCCGTTGAAGGAAGACTTAAGCTGTTAGAGATTGCCTACATTCCTTCGATTGCCTATCCAGCAGGAGAAAGCAAGCATGGACCGATTAGCCTTATTGAGCCTGAGTTCCCAGTTATTTTCATCTGCCCAAAAGATGGTACCCGTAAGACTATCTTGAGCAACATTATGGAGATGAAAGCTCGTGGCGCTTCTATTATAGCTATTATCGAAGAGGGAGATGAAGAAATCAAAAGGTTTGTTGACGATTACGTTGAAGTGCCGAAAGGCATGCCTGAAATTCTCTCGCCAATCTTATACGTTATTCCGCTGCAACTTTTTGCCTATTACATGGCTATTGAACGGGGACACGACCCTGACATGCCCAGAAACCTAGCGAAGTCTGTAACAGTGAAATAACAGATACCTCTGCAAAAGTGTATTTTCTTCAATAAATGAAAATCTATCCAATTTAATCCCCAAAGAAGAAAGCTATTAGTAACATAATAGATCTAAAACGTTTTTCAGCAAGTGCTCTCAAAGAGCAAAGTCTTAAGCATGGGTTCTCTTTGTTATTATTTTGAGGAGGGAAAATGGAAAACAAGGCTTGGAAACAGCTTATTCAAAGTCTAATCAGTCAGCGCATTCTTCGGTCGCCACACGTGGTTCGTGCGTTACGCAAGATTCCTAGGGAGCAGTTCCTGCCTGAAAGAATGAAGGCTTATGCGAATGTGGATTCTCCGTTTCCAATAGGCTTTGGGCAGACAATTTCTGCGCCACACTGCTAGGTATAGACGCGCCTAGCTGGGCGAAACATGGTTTCTATAATGAATGAAGCCCTCGAGTTAGAAACAGGTCATAAAGTGTTGGAGATAGGCGCGGGTTCAGGTTGGCACGCTTCAACTATAGCAGAAATCGTGGCTCCATCCGACATGCCAAAAGAAGGGTGGGGGCACGTATATACCGTGGAAATCATTAAAGAACTGGCAGGATCTGCTCGAAAAAATGTTGAAGGGGCAGGCTACAGCGACCGTGTCACAATTATTCACGGAGACGGCTCCAAAGGCTACGCTGAAGAAGCTCTCTACGACCGTATTTTGGTTACTGCTGCAGCTCCTGATATTCCTAAGCCCTTAATTGACCAGTTAAAAACAGGCGGAGTTTTGATAATTCCAGTTGGAGGGCTTTATCTTTATCAAAGTTTGTTTCGAGTTCGTAAGGTGGATAACAAAGTTGTTAAGGAAAACTTGGGCGGTGTGGCTTTCGTTCCTTTAACGGGCAAGTATGGTTACAGAATTTAACTTGCAAAACACTGCTTGAAATTATTTGGTGAAGAACATTTCTCTCTAAAGAGAGAATGAAGAAAATCTAATATGTCCAGTTTGTCGATGCCCAATTGAAAGTGTGTTTGATGTCGCTAATGTGGATATTATTGTCTCTGAGAACCGAACAAGGAAGTGTTTCCTAGGAAGAGCTTCTAAACCATGCTTCTAGAGTTGTTTTTCCCTTATTCTTACGTGTACCAGCGGTTATCTTATCTAGGGCTTTGCGAACTCTGTCTTTGGAGAAGTCGCGTTCGCCACACATAAACTCAATCACGCCTTCTATGTCCGGTTCTTTCCAAGCAAGCTGGTAGTTGTCGGTAACCTTTGGGTGTAAGAATATTTCTCTTATTCGCTGGTGGTCAACTGGGAACTCTGCCTCTTTAATGGTTGGCAGAAGTTTTTCGAGGCTTCCATATTGTATGATAAGCTGAAGCGCTTTTTTCGGTCCGATGCCTTTCACGCCTTTAGGGTTGAAGTCCGTGCCAACGAGAATGCTGATATCTATGAGCTGCTCATGAGTTATGCTTAACTCCTTTAAGACTTTGTCAAGTTCCACAATTTCTGGAACCACTTCTATGTACAAGTCTTTTCTTGGCAGTTTCCTACGTCCGCTAAGGGTTACGTTTCGAACAAGCATGGGGGCACCGAACAATAAGCTGTCGTAGTCTTGGCTGGCGCAGAAGTTGGAATCGCCTTTCTTAACGAGGTATGCAGCTTGGGCTTCACCTTCAGAAGGTGCCTGAATCCATGGAATACCCAATAGTGTTAGAAGTCGTTTGGAATCGTCTGCCATATAATCCTTAAGCCTGGAGGTCATCTGCGCATACGTGCGTGCCTCTTCAACTTTACCCTCTTGCAAGGCTTTCTCGTACTTAACAAGTGCTTCCTCCTTGACCTTTGCCCTGCGTTTAATTTCAACTTCTTTCAGAGTCGGGGGCACGCCGTCAAAAACGTAGATGACTTTGATTCCCATCTGCACGAGGTTTGAGGTTCGATAAAGCAAACCGCTTAAATGACTTGTAATTCTGCCTGTTCTGTCCTTGAGCGGAGTGCCATCAGGCTGGCGAATAATAGCCAAAAACTGGTAAAGTGCGTTATAAGCGTCAATGGCTATAGACTTGCCATTTAGGCTGGCAAGATTGATTGTTTCTTTTGGAACGAGATCTCTAAGATTCACGCCCAAAGGTATGCACCAATACATAAAGCAACGTTTCGATATTTATTCTTAGACTATTTGAGAACAGCTTTCAGTTTGCGAATAGGCATGTGTTTATGTTTCAGAGGGTATTTTGCAGAAAATTAGAGAATTAACTCTTTTAACCGCCTCATAAGAAGGCAGAGAGAATCATGTCATCTTTCTCTGCTTCACTAATTGGACTCTTCTTTTTCCTCTTGTAAGGGATGAAACGTGGATTTTACCTTCGATTTCCATTTTCATCAGCGTTTGGTTGAAGGTTCGGAATCCAATATCTTCGTGGTTTTCCTTTATAATGTTTAGTAGTTCTATATCTGTTATCGGGCCTTTTATTTCTAAAAGCTCAATTATTATCATGTGAAGCGGGTGAGGTTTCCACGTTCTAATTGACAATTTGTTTTCCTCAATTACTATGAAATTGGAGTTGCAGGTTTCTTCACGCGTCTTATAGCTTTCATAAAGCTCTTATACCAGGCTTCCATGTCTGGAGAAATCGTTGGTCCAATTTTCTCTGTAGCTTTTTGAAAATCAGCAAATGTTACTTGTTTGGAGTTTATGTTTCGCCTCAGAGCACTCATGGCTGCCTCTCGGCAAACCGCTTGGATGTCTGCTCCAGAATAGCTTTTAGTCTTGCGAGCTAGCTCCGTCAGGTCAACATCCTTAACTAACGGTATGTCCTTAGTATAGATTTTAAAAATCTCTAGTCTAGATTCTTCGTTGGGTTCGGGCACATAAATCAGGCGATCAAATCTTCCAGGTCGTAAAACAGCTGGGTCGACGATGTCAGGTCGGTTACTCGCAGCAATGATTACAACGTCTTGGAGGGCCATTATACCGTCCATCTCAGTTAGCAACTGGCTGATAACGCGTTCAGTTACGCCGCTATCTGCGTAGCCCATTCCTCGTCTGGGCACTAGAGAATCAAACTCATCAAAGAAGATCACGGCCGGTGAGGCCATCCTTGCCTTTCGGAAAACCTCTCGTATGGCTTTCTCTGACTCTCCAACCCATTTTGAAAAGACCTCTGGACCTTTAATGCTGATGAAGTTAGCTTCGCTTTCTGTGGCTACAGCTCTTGCAAGCAAGGTTTTGCCGCAACCAGGCGGCCCAAACAACAAGATTCCTTTTGGTGGACGGATGCCCATTCGGATGAAGAGTTCTGGATTCTTTAGGGGCCACTCAACGGCTTCTCTTAACTCGTTCTTAACTTCTTCTAGGCCGCCTATTTGGTTCCAGTGAACTGCCGGTATTTCGATGTAGACTTCTCTCATGGCTGTGGGTGTGATCTCTCTGTAAGCATTGAGGAAGTCTTCCATCCGTATTTCCATCTTTTCTAAGACACTTGGTGGAATTCTTTCTTCCTCTAGGCTGATTTCTGGCAAATAACGCCTTAATGCTTTCATAGCTGTTTCTCTGGCGAGTGCGGCGAGGTCAGCCCCTGTATAGCCGTGGGTTGTTTCTGACAGCTTTTTCAAGTCAACGTCTTTAGCTAAGGGCATTCCCCGTGTGTGAATCTGTAAAATTTCGTATCGCCCTTGCTTGTCTGGTACGCCTATCTCAACCTCTCGGTCAAATCTTCCGGGTCTACGCAGAGCAGGATCAAGTGCGCCTGGTCTGTTGGTTGCGCCTATGACGATGACATTGCCTCTTCCGCTTAGTCCGTCCATTAAGGCAAGAAGTTGGGCAACTACCCGTCTTTCAACCTCGCCTGTGACCTCTTCCCGTTTAGGAGCAATGGCGTCGAGTTCATCTATGAAAATTATGCTAGGTGAGTCTTTCTGGGCTTGCTGAAAGATTTCACGCAGTCGCGCCTCGGATTCGCCGTAGAACTTGCTCATGATTTCTGGTCCATTTATGGAGTGAAAGTTGGCTTCCGACTCGTTTGCAACGGCTCTCGCAAGCAGGGTTTTGCCGCAACCAGGTGGCCCATGAAGTAGAACTCCTTTTGGAGGTTCTATTCCAAGTCTCTGAAAGATTTCTGGGTGGCGAAGTGGCAGCTCAACCATCTCTCGTATGCGTTGCATCTCTTCGCGTAGTCCACCTATATCCTCATAGGTAGTGCGGGGCATGCCTCTGGCTTCAGGGACAGGTTCATTCAGAATTTGCAGGTTAGTATCGTATGTTATGCGGACAATGCCGTTGGGTCGAGTTTTAGTTACGGTAAACGGTATGGCATGACCAAGCATCATTACAAGCGTTGTGTCGCCTTCAACAAATGTACGCTCCATGAGTCGGTTTTTAACAAAGTTGGTGAAGTCTTGGTCCACGTTTAGTCGCATGTCAACGGGCGCCAAAACAACGCTTAAGCCGTCTCTCACTTTGCCGGGTCTAACGACGACGTATTCGTTTATAGCTACTCCAGCATTTTTGCGGGTGAATCCATCAATTCTTATGATGCTGCGGTCTTGGTCTTCGGAGTAGGCTGGCCAAGCAATGGCAGCTGTAGTTCTTTTTCCAGCGATTTCCACGACGTCTCCTGCTGATATGCCGAGTTTCTGCATGGTCCGCTGGTCGATTCTTGCAATTCCTCTTCCCACGTCTCGTTGTCTGGCGTCTCCAACTCTAAGCTGGACTTCACTCATGGATTTTTCACTTCTTATGCGGGCGCTGTAAGCGCGACTTTATGTTCGGAAAGTTTGATTTATTTTCTATTATATAAGCATAAACCCTTTCAAGAGAGGCTAAACTCGACGCACCATGACCATCTGGATTTGGCTAACTCCATCAATCTTTTGAATACTGGTCTCTATTTCTTCTAAGCCGCCAGACTTTTCTTCTGGAAGCAGAATGTGCGCAATCAATGCGTTAAGTCCAAAAGCCACTGGTTCCTGGGCGAATTTGTAAACCGAAGAGTCGGCTGGCAGAGTTTTTTCTATTTTCTGTCCAAGCTGATTGAGGTCTATGTCGGTGCCTGTTGGGAAAATTTTTACCGAAACCATAACTTTTGCCATTTGTTTCTCGCCTTGTTTCTTATGGTCCTTGGAAGCCACATTTCGGGCAGCGGTATGGTCTTCCAAATTTTCTGCATCTGCTGCATCGCCAGATTATGATTTCTCCGCAGTTTGGGCATGGAAACTTTGTGGGTTCCGTGCCTGGCGCTATTATTCTGTGACATGATGTGCATACTGGCATGGTCACTGTTACGTTGGTTTTTTCAGCCATTTTGACCCCCTTCAAAGCAGTTTCGTTATGGATATTCTGGTTTATATATACTATGTTAAATAGTTACTTTAGCTTGCATAAGCATTACAGAGAAAGCGCCAATTGAAAAACGGAGTTTAAGACGTTGAGAAAGCGCAACCTAGTTGTGAAGTTGGCATCCTCATGAAAATAATTGAAGTTTTATATGCTCGTGGGCACCCAAACGTTCAGTCAACCCACAAAACAACTTTCCAAATTACAAAGGAGCCTTTCCTTTCCAAGCGTGGCGACTGCGTCATTGCAGTTGCTGCGACCAGAGGCATCATAGATTTGAGTTCAAAGTTTAAGAAAAACGCCAGACACGAAAATGCACGGATTACTGTAATAATTGACGTTGACAACGTGAAGGAAGTTGTGAAAGCCCAAGGAAGCAAGCGGTTAACGTTTACTCACCCATACGATTTGATTGTGAGAAGAAGCAGTTATGTTTGCGATCGAACCTTAGCGGTACGAGCGGATAAAGCGGCTTGCGACCTTTCAAGAAAACTCGTTGAAAAACTGCAGAATCCAGAACAAAGAGTTAAGGTCACATTAATAGCTGAAAGCGCTATCTGATTTCTGCGTCAACCACAACTTGCCAAGTGTAGGGTGCAATTGCACGAACTGTTCTTGTCAGCAAGATTTTCTCGAGGCTTCGACTGGTTGGCCTTATTGCTTCATTGAAATGGTTTTTTGCGGCTTTCAACGGATGTGGAGCGTTTGTGAACTCGTAGTAATGTATGATGCCGCCTTTCGTCCGCAGAGCTTCACAGGCTATGTCCACGTATTTTATGGCTTTTTCTGGCAAATTCATAATGATTCGATTTGCAACTCCTCTCAACTCTTCTTTGATTTTTCGTCTTGCGTCGCCTAGAATTGGTGTGACTTTGGCTTCAACATTGTTTGCTTTAGTGTTTTTCTCTAAGTAGTGAATAGCGTCTGGATTTACGTCGATGGCGTAGATTTTCACGTCGACGCATTCTTTTGCGATTAGAACAGAGAAGCTGCCAACTCCAGCGAACATATCTATTACGGTTTCGCCTGGTTTAACTTGAGCTGCTATTCGGCTGTGCTCATAGGATAACCTAGGAGAGAAGTAAGCCTTAGCGAGGTCTACATGAAAAAAACAGCCATGCTCTTTATGAACCGTTTCAGTCTTGTCTGCTCCAGCTATGACCTCAAAATTTCTAATGCGATAAACTCCTCCAACAGCGCTTGACTTTGCCAGAACCGTGCTCACTCGCTTGTGTGTGGCAAGTATCGCTTCTCCTATCATCTTTTTATAGCTTTCAAGTTCTGGCGGAATCTCAACGATGGCTATATCTCCAACAAAATCAACAGCGTGGGGAAGACTCGCCAAAAGATGAGGAGGCAACCTGTCCTCTAACACATCAATTGTTTTTAGCGCACGTTTAGCACGTTCACAAAACTCGTGAGTAGAAAACTCATATTTTAGGATGGTTTTTTTGAACTTTTTTAGGTCTGCATGAAGCGGTTTCCGGGTTAGTGGTATGTATAAGTGATCTTCTAAACGTTGGATTTTGAAGCCTTGATTGAGAAGGTTAAGTTTTCTAGCAAGCGCAATGGCTTTTTCACCCTGTTTTTTAGGAACTTTCAAGCATGGAGTTTCAGACAAAAGGTGGGCCTCGGAATATTCAATACTTTCCGATTTAAATGATGTTTCATTTGGCTTTAACGTCACTAGCCTTTTAGATTAAGATGGCGGGCCCGAGGGGAATTGAACCCCTGACCTACGGGTTAAGAGCTTCAGCCTTTGCTTGACCTTATTTGAGCTAAGACCGCCGCTCTACCTTGCTAAGCTACGGGCCCTTTGCGTTAATATTGCACATTTGAATGGTTCTAATAAGCTTGCCTTTTGAAGACAACATTTCTATAATCTTTACCCTTCTCTGTGGGTCTAGGGCATGTTTCATGCTTATTTACGAACACATGAATTTAAGCCTTAAGTGATTCAGAATAGTCTTGACACAATACACAAATTTGTTTAGTTTTGCAGAGTTAGAATGCTAGTTTATCATGGGAGAGCATACAGGCTATTTTATTTATCTCCTTAATCTCTTTCAATTGCAAGGTGATCTTACTCTTTTTTGGATTCGACCTATTTCTCGGTCAATGTCGGCAATACAATGTTTACTTCATCTTGCCTGAATTGTGGGGAACGTAGAGTATTGAGTCAGACAGGCATAATCAAAAATTGAAAACTACTAACGAACAACCAGATTAATGCATACATCATTGCAGCTACGAAAGAAACTATAATTGTGCTTAGCCATTCTATTTTGCAGTAGTGCCGAGTCAAGAGAGCCCAAAGGATTGTAGAACTAATGACGCCAATATTAATTGGATTTAAAAAAGAACCAGCGCGTGCGCTGGGGAGCAAAAGATCTAAGAAGACGCAAACCGAGAGCAAAACGGTTCCAGGCAAAGCAATTTTGAAAGCTTCCTTGTGAAAAGTAAGTTTGCTTGGATCGTAACTGATAACAGTTGAGAAGTATAATATCAAAAAAGTCGAATTTATGACAAACGTCAGAAGAGCAAATGCACTGGAGATAAGCAAGTTAACCATATTTCTCGCCGTTTTGAAGTTTAGCAAAGCAAACAATTTAAAGGAATCGCATTGGCCGTTAGGAATAAATCAATAGAAAAACTCTGGCTATACTTAGGTTGTCAACTTTGAAACCGACGAATACACTTCAAGGATCGCCAAGACGTTAAAGGAAGCATACAGACTGATGGATGCTGGCTTTGATTTCTCTACGAAACGAATGGAACGCGGAGCTTCCAAAAACACAGATAGATGTTGAAGACCTATCCTGAACACTTGAAAAAATTACCTAAACAATTAATAAGCGATGAGGCACGTTAATCTAACCTTTGAAAAGGGAAAATCAATGAGCTCAGTTTTCAATCAAATGCATAGATTCTTTAACCCGAACTCAGTGGCGGTTATTGGTGCCTCTAGAAGAATCATGAAGGCTGGGCATGTAATTTTCAAAAATTTCGTAGATAGCAAGCGAAGAGGAGTCTTCAAAGGAGAATTGTATCCGGTTAACCCGCATGAAGACCAGATCCTCGGCTATAGATGCTATCCGTCGCTAAGGGACATTAAAGGTGAAGTTGAACTAGTGGTTATCGCAGTTCCAGCGAGGTTTGTTCCAAAGATTGTTGAGGATGCAGCCAGCAAAGGGGTTAAGGCGATAGTCATCATTAGCGGGGGCTTCGGCGAAGTTGGAAACCATGAGCTTGAGAAGCGTGTGAAAGCAATAGCTGAAAAGGCTGAAATTAGAGTTCTGGGACCCAATTGCCTAGGAGTTTACGATTCGAGCACTGGTGTTGACATGCTTTTTCTACCCGAAACCAAAGTCCTAACAACTGGAGACGAGGTGGTTGCCACTCCCCGTCCGATGCCAGGTCCGATAGCCATCGTTACTCAAAGCGGAGCCTTCGGTGTTGCAGCCCTTGATTATCTTGCCGGTCGCCAATTAGGCTTGAGCAAGTTTGTAAGTTTTGGAAATGAAATTGATGTAAACGAGTCGGAAATGCTGGAATACTTTCTGCATGACGAGCAAACACGTGTCATTCTCTTATATGCAGAAAGCATCGAGGCTGGAAGAGAATTCATGAACGTTGCCAAAAGGGTAACAAAAGAAAAGCCGATTGTTGCCTTAAAGTCTGGTAAAACCGAGGCTGGAATCCGAGCAGCCTTGTCGCATACGGGAGCCATTGCGGGGTCTGACAGAATCTATGACAGCGTCTTCATGCAAGTCGGCATTCTGAGAGCGAAGGACATGGAAGAATTTTTCGATGCAGGCAAAGCTTTGGCGTTTCAACCACCAGCCGCGGGCAAAAATGTAGCCATTATCACAAGTGCGGGCGGTCCAGCCATCATGGCAGCGGACGAGTGCGAATCAAGAGGCGTCCGCGTGAAAAAGTTTTCCGATGAAACCATTGCGAAGTTTGAAGCTTTAAAGAAGGCGGGCAAGATTCCCTCTTTTGCAACTAATCTAAATCCCCTTGACCTCACTGGCTCTGCAACGTCGGAAATGTTTGTTGAAGGAATGAAAATCCTTCTTGAAGACCCTGAAATTCACGGCATACTCGTTTTCGGCTTGCATCATGCGCCGGCTCTTCAAGAGGATTTTGTAGATCGCATTGCCAGTTTAGCGAAGGATTATACCAAGCCTGTTGTCGCCTGCGACATAGGTGAAACTGAGATGGCTCTTTATATTAGATTCCGATTTGACAAGCAAGGGATTCCGGCCTATTTCTCGCCAGAAGACGCTGCAAGAGCAATGGTTGCGCTGGTCAATTACGGTCAATATCTTAAAAGAACTGGCGGTTTCGAGTGGTATGTGGAGAGATTTAGGACTGACAGAATCTGATTGGCGCGTTCTGTGTTTGCTATCGGTCTTTTAGCCACTGAGCGACCTTTTGGAACAGTGGGCTTTGGCTCATATCTATGACTGGAACCATTATTTTCTCTTTGGTCTCAATGATTGCACGATATTCAGGCATTATGGCATAGCTGACAAACGCCCAGTACACTTTTTTTTCTTCGATCAGCGTCTTTGTGGCTACTTCTGTTGTTGCAGATATTGGATAGTAGAAGAAAGCCACGCCTTCAGACCAGTAGACGCCTGTTGGTTTGCCTCCTGCAGCTACGTTTAGAAACCGGGCAAGATGGTCTGGAGTTTGAAACCGTGTGTATTCCATGATGACAATCTCTCTGAATGGTTCATAACGGATAGCGAACTCGTCTTGCATATTGAAACCTCTTATGAGACAACGACCTCACACTTATTAATTCTTTGTGTTTATACCCTATCCTACTCTTAAGAAAGAGTGGAAGAGCCTTTGAAGTAAAGTTTATATTTTGGGGGAAAATTGCATAGTTAGAATTAGAGAAAGTTTGGAGGTTTGGTATGGCTTATTTAACCACTCAAGGTGGACAGCCTGTTTTGATTCTAAAAGAAGGAACTGGTCGCAGACGTGGAAGAGACGCTCAGAGAAACAACATTATGGCAGCTCGCATCATTGCTGAAGTTTTGAAGTCAACTCTCGGTCCACGCGGCATGGATAAAATGCTCATAGACAGTCTCGGCGACATAACAATAACCAACGACGGCGCAGCCATCCTAGACGAAGTGGAAGTAGAACACCCAGCTGCAAAAATGATGGTTGAGGTGGCTAAAACCCAAGACGACATGGTTGGCGATGGCACGACAACTGCGGTCGTCTTAGCCGGCGAATTGTTGCGCAGAGCCGAAGAACTCCTGAACCAAAATATTCATCCAACAGTAATCGTCAGCGGCTATCGCAAAGCCGCAAACACGGCAATCAAAACATTAAACAAGCTTGGAATAGCCGTTGACCTCAAAGACCGTGAGACCCTGAAGAAAGTAGCCACAACGTCCATGGCAAGTAAAGCAGTCGGTGCCGCAAAAGAACACCTAGCAGAGATCGCCATTGATGCGGTTAAGCAGATTACCGAACGAAGAGGCGACAGGAACGTCGCAGACATTGATCAGGTGCAAATCATAAAGAAGGAAGGCAAGAGCCTCTTTGACACCCAACTTGTACGCGGTATGATTATCGATAAGGAAGTAGTTCACCCAGGCATGCCAAAAAGAATCAAAAACGCAAAAATCGCTTTACTCGATTGCCCATTAGAAATTGAGAAAACAGAGTTTAACGCTGAAATCAGAATAAGAGACCCAACACAGATGAAAGCTTTCTTGGACCAGGAAAACCGCATGCTTAAGGAGATGATAGGAAAAATAAAGGCTTCAGGTGCCAACACAGTCTTCTGCCAAAAGGGCATCGACGACATGGCTCAACATTTCCTAGCCAAAGAAGGAATCCTCGCGGCACGAAGAGCTAAGCAGTCTGACATGGAAAAACTGGCAAGGGCAACAGGCGGAAGAGTTGTAACGCACATTGACGATCTAAAACTAAGCGATCTCGGTAAAGCTGGACTCGTGGAAGAGCGCAAGGTTGGCGAAGACAGAATGATCTTCATAGAAAAATGCAGAAACCCGAGGTCAGTTGCAATTTTGATTCGCGCTGGTCTGGAAAGAATGGTAGACGAAGCTGAAAGAGCAATGAATGATGCCCTGTCGGTGATTTCTGACGTAATCGAATATAACAAGGTCGTCGCTGGCGGGGGCGCCATTGAATCTGAAATAGCAAAGCATCTCCGTGATTACGCGCCCAAGGTCGGAGGAAGGGAGCAACTTGCCGTGGAAGCCTTCGCCGAAGCAGTAGAAGTTGTACCCAGAACCTTAGCTGAAAACGCTGGACTCGAACCCATAGATATACTCGTAGGACTACGCGCAGCTCATGAAAAAGCAAAGGGACACCTAAAGGGAGTCAACGTGTTCACAGGTAAAATAATAGACACGTACAAAAGCGGCGTAATCGAACCGGAAAGCGTCAAAGAACAAGCCGTCAAGTCAGCTGCAGAAGCTGCATCCATGATACTGAGAATCGACGATGTGATTGCTTCCACAAAGCCAAAAGGAGAGAAACCTGGAGGACCCCCCGGATACGGCGAAGAAGAATATTAACCATTTTCTCCCCTTTTTTAGAACATCAAGCAACCGAAGAAGTCCATAATATCCTTAATCTAATTCTGAAGCGATCAAACATTTAAGAGAATAAAGCATTTTGTGTCTTATTGGAAATTGCTCCGGTAGTATAGTCCGGTTAGAATTGTCTTCAATGGAGATATCTCCCGCAATCTCCCCTTTTTTCTCAGGCGTGCGCTTGTATTTTTGTGTTCATGAGTTGGCAGATTTTTTCTGGGTTATTTGAAGAGAAAACGAATGTTCTACCTTTCTTTGGAACAATCTCTACTGCATTGCCAAATGATGTTGTATAGGCCCAAGAACCATCACGACCATAGCGGACACCCACACCACCAAATCTTCTAAAAGACGCTTTTACCAGATTACAAGAAACAACGTCGTCCATACTAATACGCTTGTGATTAAAAAAACCATAATCAACCATAAGCTCTTCAGAACTGAGCTGAATTTTGATACCCCTGAAATTCAGAAGCAGAATTAGAATAAATATCAAAGTCAATGTTGAAGCTCCAAATCCAATAAGGCCTTCGGTGTTTAATGGATGAAGAAAGACAGTTAGTATCAACAGCAAAAAGACAATTAATGATGCCACCGTCCATATGGTAACTTTCACAAACGTTCCAGTTGGAACCCATTCATGATAAGTTATCCGTTCCATATCAGAGATATTCGACAAGCAATCAATTAACTTTTACGCGAAGGTGGTTCATCCAGTTTAATTGTGCTAGCGCCAGGGTGGGATTTGAACCCTCTCCACAAGTGGAGATATTCCCGCAAACTCCCCATTTTTTTGTGGCTTGGATAAGTATTAGCACTCCGTAATGTCTTTTGCAAGCCTCAAGTCATAAACACAAGTTATAAAAAGCGTGCGTGCATGGATGGGTGAACGATGGAATTGGGGAGATAAAGGAGCTGTCGCTCAGAATCATTGACCAATATGAAAAGAAAATGAGGAAATAGTATGAAATTGTTTGTTTGGGATTTTCATGGTGTTCTGGAAAAGGGTACCGAACAAGCTGTTTTGGAAATATCAAATGAGGCTTTAAAGCGATTCGGCTATTCTCAAAGATTCACAGAAGAAGATATTGCTAAATTATTTGGTCTTAAATGGTTTGAATATTTTGAGTATTTGCTTCCACAAGAATCTCATGAAAGACACTTAGCATTACAAGAACATTGCTTCGAAATGTCAAATGCCAATCCTCAGATAATTATTAAATATATTAAACCAAGTGATCATGTTCATGAAGTCTTGGACAAAATTGCTCAGAAACATCGTCAAATTCTAATCTCAAATACAACACCGAAGTCTTTGAGAATATTTCTAGACTCTATTCAAGTTACACCTTATTTCCCTAGAGAAAATGTCTTTGCTGTGGATGCGCATCAAAATCCAACTAAGGGCACCAAAAAAACTACACTAGAAAAGTTTCTTAAAGATAAGAAATTTGATGATATTATAACGATTGGCGATTCGCCGATTGATATAGATTTAGTTTCTGTTGCAGGAGGCACCTCTTATCTATATTCACATCCGGGAAGGCCATTTAGAAATTGTAATGCTGATTATAAAACCCATGATTTAAGAGAATTGCTAAGGGAGATTTAGGTTATTTTTTCCCACGCCAACCAAAAACTATTTCGTGAAGGTACAAACTAAAAAACTCCTGCGCGTGCAAGTGATAGACTATGGTGAAGATGCAATATATTGGGCATTCTACACTCTTCATAGAAAATGAATTGAAGATAATAGTCGATCCATATTTGAAGGGAAAAGGATGGAGAGAGGGACTGTCGAGCTGGAATCCAAATGCTGCCTTATCAGTGGAAGATGTTGAAGGAGTAGGTCTTGATCTCATCTTGCTTACGCACGGTCATGGAGACCATTTTGGACAAACTCTCGAACTGATGGAAAGAACAAAAGCAAAACTAGTAGCGTCAAATAAAGTATGCAACTTCGTATCAAAATGGTGTGACGAGCAGAAGTTGTTGAGCATCGAGCCTAGTGGGAAATTGAAGATCAACCAGCTCACAATATCAGCGTTGAAGGCCAAGCACAGATATGGGCTAGAAGGATTAGGTGGTGACATCCTCGGTTGGCTTGCTTACGATAGGTATACACCTTGCGGAACAAATATGGGATATCTAATTTCGGTTGAAGAAAAGACGATTTATCATTCAGGTGACACTTACATCGTAGAAGGTGTGTACAGTCCAGATATCGCCTTCTTAGCAATGGATGGATTCAGAACCTTGAATGACAGAGAAGCATTAGAAGCGATTGAGCTGATGAAACCTAAGGTTGTTGTTCCCATTCATTACAGAGTATTCAAAGGTGGAAAGAAGATAGTCAAGAAAGTCAAGCAGATAATAGAAGATGAAGAAGTAGACACAGTGTTCAGGGAACTAGTGTATGGAGAAATAATAGAGATATAGCTAGATACTGGTTCTGCTAGACTCCCCAACATCTCTTTTGCCATATGGTTATACTTTTTATAGTATACACAAAGGTCTTTTAAAGAGATAACGGTCATAGATAAGTCCATGTATTATTCAGATTTGAGTAAAATAGTGGGGCACCCTTGAATCTTAAAATCTTGAAGAGGAGAGCGGAGATGTTGGATGCGGTTAGCACGGGGCTTCATCCTTCCGCTGTGGTTGCTCAGCTGGCTGGGAAGTACAGTGTTTCGGAGCGTGCTCTGTGGAGTGATTGGCAGCGGCGGGAGAAGTGGGTTCCTGTGCTCCTCTGCTTGGAAAAGTATGCGGGTTTTGGTGAGATGGTTGAGCAGAAGTTGAAAGCGACGAGTGGAATGTTGCCTATGCTAAAAACCTCGAAGAAGAGACTAAACTTTTAGAAGCTGGATTTGAATATGTTCGCTACAGCGAGAAAGACGATGTCGCTATATATCGGAAACGTAAATGAAAAAAGTAGAATAACTCAGGCTCCGGTAGTATAGTCCGGTTAAGTATGGCGGCCTCTCGACGCAACAGCGAAAGAAAGCCGCCGACCCGGGTTCAAATCCCGGCCGGAGCACCAATTAACTTATCTTTATTCCTCCAACTACATACATGAAATTAAAAGACAGCATTTTCACTGTATCTTATGTTTATGCAGATGGCTCTAACGCACGAGGAAATGTCCAGATAATATGCGACCAGTAGCAGCATCCATGATGATTTCACGCTTAGCTAACGTTTTCTTGTGTCTCACCTTCAAGGTCCACACCGGCAATAGTATCATTTCCGCAGAAACCGGTGTCACACCTAATGTCAACTGCAATTTTCTATAAATCTTGTCTATTCCTATCCCAATTCCAGGAAAACTCTCCACTTCACCAGGAAGTTTTGGGATAAACGTGATATCTTCATCATCATCCAAGTCTTTCAGCTTTTCCACGCTCTTTTTCATCAACTTGTGAAAGATTATCTCCTTTTTCTCAAGTGATATTATAGCGCCGGTTTGCGCGCTCATGTAGTACGTATCTGACTCCTCCTTCTTGAAAAAGAATAGTTTTTTCGCTTCCCACGTTGCTGAAACTCTCCAGATTGGAATGTGAGAGAACTCTGCCTCACAGATTTCTTCTTTCTTGCCGAAGAGTCCACCTTCAAGCATAGACTTAGCTCTTTTAGAGGCATCTACTTGAGTAATTCTCATAGGAATCGTCAGAATCTCTCCAATAATATTCTGAGAGGGTTTGAAGCCAAATTTTGATAACCAATATACGTCTTCGGCGATACCTTTGACACGACCTTTTTCCACAGCTCCGATCTTGACAAGTTCACGGAGCACTTCTTCTGCATCCTCAACATTAACTTTCAAGTTCTCTGCGATGGCATCTGCTGAGACACTTTGTCTTGCCGAATTGAGAAATAGCCGAGTTCGTTCCTCGAGAGGTTTAGATGGAGGGGAGAGAGCAACCAGATCTTCTGTGACCTCCTTTTGCTCTGGCGAATACTCTTCGAAGAAGGTCCTTAATTCTGGTGATATACATTGTGAGAGATCTTTCTCATCCATTGTCAAATGATCGGTCACCAACCACCGAACTTGAAAATTCACTACATCCTCATAAACGTCAGGAGACAACATGAGGAACTCACCGGTTTGTAGACTTGGAAGTCTCTGCAGAACCATATCAGCCCGCATAGGATCTATTGATTGTATGATTTTCTGTACCCTGGCGATGTCTTGCTGCGTCATCATGCGACCCAAGCACCACGTGTTCACTTGGGCAAGAGCCTTATAATCTATATCAGTTACGTTCTGGGTGGCTGCCACAAGCCCAATTCCATACTTCCTTGCTTGCTTGAAGAGAAAAGCATACGCCTCCTTTGGAGGAGGATTTCTAGGATAAGGCGGAATATATGGAGCAATTTCGTCAACATAAAATAGCAGCTGAACATCTTCTGAAGGGTTCTTTAACATCCAGCAATAAAGTTCTCTAAAAAGTGTGGATATGAAAAACTGCTTGTCGTTTGAGGAGCTGAGAGTGTTCATATAGATGATGTTAACCGGTACCTTTCCATCGCTTCGGTCCATAAACATGTCGATGTCGATCTGAACTCCCATATTAAACATGAGGGATGGCGTTCCCACTGTAAGAAAACGCAGTTTTCTAGCAATCTCTTGGGGCTCCTTTTTTGTGACAAGATCAAAAAGGGTTCCCCTGATTTTTGCCGGTGGTCTCAGAACTATGTCAGCCATTTGACCCATGTCGTTTATTGTCTGTCCTTCTTGCGATAGATGCTGCAATATCGTAAACAGGTATGCTTTGGCTCCTTTTCCAGAATCCGAGTCTAGGTCGTATCCTAGAAAGCTTGCAAGGGATGTGGCCGTCATGTCAAGAGCTAAGATGGATTCCTCACGTGGAGTGTCTTCAGACGGAAACTTCAACGGGTTAACGCTGATTGGAATGGCTTTGCTGCTGGCAGGAGTAAATATGGCTACTCTTGCCTTCTCAAAAAACTCTTCTTGAATTACCATGGGTGTTCCATGTTTTTCAATCTCTTCCGGATTCCCTTTCAAGGCGAGGGAGGCAATATCACCTTGAGGATCGACTATTATCAGAGGGATTTCGTTTCTCACAGCCTCCTCCATCACACATTTGCAAAGCACAGTCTTTCCTGATCCACTAGCTCCAAGAACCATCATGTGACGGTGAAAAGCCTTTACAGGTAGTTTAACTGGAGATTCGTTCATTATTTCCTTGCCCAAGAAAAAAGACAAATGGTTCTCCTCTCATTGTCATTTGCAGTGCTTTTCTATTTATTTATTGTGTGCCTCTTAGAAGTCATGTTGTGATTTTGTTGAGCAATAAGAATTTGAATCCATACATTTGCAATTATTGGAAAATAGGCTTGATTTGAGATGAATGAGATTTTAGCCCTGTTGGCTTGTCAGTTGAGTGTCAGTGGAGTAGGCGGATTTAATAGTTGGATGCGCTGTCAAGAAGATGAGCAAACTCACAAACGTTTAATAGAGCACCAAAGCAAATTTTAAGTGCTCCTGCATCTTAAAAGAAAGCCCATGAAGCTAGTTGACCGTGCAAATGGTTTGGTCTGAGGAGTTGTTATGGGAAAGCTTGAGGACCTTGTTATTTCAACGCTGGAAGGCTGTGATGAGGGGTTGACGCTCGCTGAAATTGCTCAAAGGATAGGAGAATCTGAAAAGAAGGTTTTCAAGGCGTTGCGTAAGCTGTTCCAGAAAGACATTGTCAATTCTCAAAATCGGCGTTATAGACTTGCCAACTTATGAAGTACCTAGATACTTTTGCTCGCAAGAAAGACTGTTACAGACTATTTTTGCAGGCGGCTGAGGCTATGAAGGTAGCAATTCGGCTTTATGAAAGCCTAGGTTACGCAAAAGACGGACATTTGCGTAGACGCTTCTATGTTGAGGATTTTATAGTCCTCAGCAGATTTATAAAAAAAGGTGAAAAAGGACAGTAATCAGTATGGTTTCTGTTTTGAAATCCACAAGAGAAGCACGGGGTTACGTCTTAATCACAATAGCGTCGATTTTATGGGGAACTATGGGGATTCTTGCGAAGTTATCTTTTGAACACGGGATTCTTCCAGAAACTTTGATTGCCCTGAGACTTCTCATCAGTTTCGCAACTTTGTCGGTTTTTCTCACATCATTTGATAAAGATTCGTTTAAAATCCAGAAAACTGATGCACTTCTCTTTTTAATTCTCGGCGTGTTTGCCATTGCCCTTCAAAGAATTTCCTATTTTTACGCTGTGGATCTCACAACGGCAACTGTGGCCGCAATACTCTTCTACACATATCCGATTTTTGTAACCATTTCAGCTTCGTTCTTTCTAAAGGAGAAGATCACTTCTCGAGTATTGCTGGCGATTGTTTTGACATTTTTAGGGGTCGCCCTTGTTGTGAGGGTATATGACACCTCTTCACTAAACGTTAATCTTGCAGGGGTAATCTTTGGACTGCTTTCAAGCCTTCTCTTCGCCCTTTACTTCATGATAACTAAAAAACTTAGAAATCGGTATGCCGGCTGGACGTTAACCTTTTACGGTGACGGAATAGGCGCGTTGACTCTGATTCCAGTTATTTCCCTCTCCCTTCCACAGATAACGAAGTTTTCCCTACAGCTTTGGTTGCTGATTTTCACGATAGCCTGGATTCCCTCTCTTTTGGCTTATCTGCTATACTCCTACGCGTTAAGATATGTGAAAGCTTCGAAGGGAAGTGTACTTTCAGTGATAGAACCCCTTTCAGCAGCGCTTTTCTCCACAACTCTTATAGGAGAAAGCCTTGAAAAGCCGCAGATGATAGGCATAGCGCTTGCGTTAATAGGAGTTGTCCTACTCTTTCGAATAACGGAAAAAGTATAATGGGGTGACCAACATTTCGCTTTAAACTATTTTCGATCTTGAAGGAAGTTTTTATCCTTCCAAGAGACTTAAAGCTGATATTTTTCGCTAACCTTCTCTGGAATTGCGGATTTGGCTTGTACCACTTTATTCTGCCAGTATATATACGAGATCTGGGAGGCACGATCTTTGAAGTAGGGTTGTTCTATGTCTCGATGCACGCTATTTACTTCTCCTCCATGTTTTTTGGAGGCTTCCTCGCTGACAAATTCGATCGGAAAAAGCTGATTCTCTTTTATTGGATTGTAACGACGCCGACTCCTCTAATCTATTCCTTTGCCACGAATTGGAAACACTTGATTCCTGGAGCTGTCATGTACAACTTCGCTTTGGGCGATCCAGCGGTAAGCGCTTACATTGCCACAGCTACCTCAAAAAAGAGGATGGTCAGAGCCTTCGTCATCACACAAGCGGGATACTCGCTTGGAATGATCTTCTCGCCATTACTAGGCGCCTATCTGCTCACAGTAGTCCCAATAAGATGGCTTTTTAGGGTTGCTTTCATGTTTTTCTCGGTATCTACAATCACTATGCTATTCATTTCTCCACAGGTTCCTGCGAAGAGACAAAAGGATTCATTGGTATCGGATTTTGCTACCATAGTGAGAGACAAGAAACTTATGTCGTGGATTCTTCTTTTTACTCCGATAACCTTTGCTACCTCCATAAGTATGCCTTTTATTTCTCCATTACTTGAGGATCTTTATTCCTTTCAAAGACATGCCATCTTGGTAATGAGCTCTGTGATTTCGGCGGGGCAAACTACATTAGCTGTGATTCTCGGCTGGTTTGGTGATCGTTATGGAATCGCTGGGACCCTTATTACTGGATTTGCGTTGAATGCTGTAGGCATGATTCTTTTAGTATTCCCAGCGTTTTCTCCTTTTCTTCCTTTAGCTGTATTTCTCATAGGCGTTCGACAAGTTACGGTTTCTCTTTGCAGTTCCTTAGTCGCCAAATACTCCTTAATCAACTTACGAGGGACGATTTTTGGCGTTTACAGCGTTCTAATCGGGATCGGCGGAATCTGTGGGCCCTACGTAGGCGGTGTGCTCTATGAATCTTCTCCAACCCAACCCTTCGTTTGGACAAGCATCTCTCTCATAATATCGTCCTTTTTAGTTGTAATTCTGGACGCTTTATTTTCTAAAAAGAAATTGGATATCAACTTCCGAAAACAAAAACATGGCGCACTGAATAGATTAACCTAGACTATTGAAGACGATTCATGTCTACATTAGAATTTTAGGAAAATGTGTATCTATTAAACGATTTATGCCTGTCTCAACATAGAAGCATGAGAAAGAAAACTTGTCAGGAACTTGGTTGAGATAACAATGCGATCTGATGCTAAGTTAGATAAGAAAACTACTGAAGCTGGACTTGCGAAGAGATTAAAGGTAACGTCAGTTTTGAAAGTTAATGCTAATCCACTGAAAATGGATAAAATAAGGATCGCTGCAAAGCAGTGGACAATTGATTTTGGTTCTTATTTTATCCAAGGGACAACAATTTCATCAATTCTCCATTTGGGTTTAACGAAACTCCTTTCGATAGATGTTGTGATTCCGCTTTTGAAGGTTAGCAGGCCAGTCCAAGCTATCATGGCAGCGTTGTCTGTTGCAAGCTTGTGAGGCACCACATGAAACCTGTCTTCGCGTTCCTTAGTCATCAGAAAGAGCATTTCATTTAGTCGCTTATTTCTAGCGAATCCTCCTGTTAGGAGCAGCGATCCTTTCTCCAAGTGAGCCAAAGCTCTTTCGGTTGCCTCAGTAATCATCGCTAGCGCTGTCTCCTGCAAGCTGTAGCAGACATCTTCCAGTCGGCATCCTTCCTCTCTGAATTTCTGCAGAGCGTTGGTTAAGAGTCCTGAAAACGAGAAGTCCATACCTTTGACGATGTAGGGCAACTCTATGTATCGACTTCCCCTTGCAGCATACCTGTCAAAAGCTGGTCCAGGCCATGGACTGGTAGGGTCGTGAATTCCTGTCTCTCTGGCAAATGTGTCAAAGCAGTTTGCAATTGTAATGTCAAGGGTTTCCCCGAAAACGCGATATCGTCCCTCGTCAAACGCGACGATGTTTGTTGTTCCTCCGCTTGCAGTCAAAACCACGGGGTCCTTGGCTCCTGTTGTCAGCTTTCCTATTTCGACGTGCCCTAAAAGATGGTTCACTCCGACGAGAGGTATAGACAAATAACTAGCCAATGCTCTGGCCAGAGTGGCTGCGGTTCTCAAACAAGGACCCATGCCTGGCCCCATGGAAAACGCGATCAACCTTAGGTCTATAGGTTTTACTTTGGCAGTTTGCAGAGCCTTTTCAAGAACTTTGTCCGCAACCTCACAGTGATGCCTTGCAGCTTCTCGTGGGTGGATGCCCTTTCCTGGAGGAGGCATGTAAGAATCTTTAATGTCAGTCAATATTTTTCCGTTCGACTTCACTATACTCACGGCAAAGGTGTGAGCCGTGCCCTCGATGCCAAGACACAGCAGCTCATCTGAAGAAGTCATTTGACATCCACCTCAACCGGGGTTATCTCAGAGATATACCTTTTCGGGATTGCGCCAACTCTGGTAATCCTTGGAGTTGTGCTTAGCGTAAAGTCTACTATTGTCGAGACCTTTTTTCTAGGTAATTTACCAGCATCTAGAACAAGGTCAACCTTGCCATTTAAGTCCCTCAACACTTGCTTAACAGTATAGTGAGGAGGTCGTCCAGAAGTATTCGCGCTGGTTGCTGTAATCGGCACATTGGCTGCTTTGACTAATGACAAGGCAACTGGATGACTTGAAATCCTCGCAGCAACTGCTCTCGGGTTCAAAACATCAGGAATAGTCGGCTTTTTTCTTAGGGCAATTGTTAGAGGACCTGGCCAGAACTTCTTCATCAATCTCTCAGCTCTTTCATCAAAAAATGCACACATTTTTAACATAGCCACATCAGAAACAATAATTGGAATAGGTGTCCCAAAAGGTCTTCTCTTAACAGCGAAGACTCTCCTCACGGAAGCCTCATCCAAAGCATTGCACCCTAACCCGTAGGAGGATTCAGTCGGATACACAACAAGGCCACCTTCACGTATGAGTTTGGCTGCTTCATCAATTATGTCTAGCATTTGACTTTCTGAATGAATACTCACAACCTTACTTTTAATCATAGCCCAAATCTACCTGCCGATGCAAGAGATTAAAACCTTTCTAGAAAGCTTCCGGTATTCGTCAACTCAGTAACTCAACAATTTAGCATAAAACGAGTTCAATCACCACGTGCACTCTCTGATCCCAAAATTTCTCTTTGAATCCAGAATCAGAGAACCTGTGCTGCAGCTTCATCTCCATCGCCATATTTTTCTTCCGTAGAAAACTTCTGGCAATATTAAAAAACCTGACAAGGAAATTGGTATAACCATCGCCCAGTCAGCGAGGTCTAGAGGTGCTGTTCCGAACAAGCCTGTATAGGGTATGAGTATTGTTCCTAGCGCCGATACAATAACAGCTATTAGTAGAAACTTGTTGGAAGTGAACCCGACCTTAAATGCATTATCCCTTTCCGAACGACAGTTCCACACAATGACCAGTTCTTGCAATGTTGCCTGAACAAAAGCCATAGCCCTTGCTTCTTCAAGCGGGCGTCCCCAGATATAAAATGCAATGTAAAACAGTGCGGCGGTTCCTAAAACTTGAGTTACAAACGTTGCAAGGATCGAAGCTATTCTTCCATAAAGTATACCCTCGTCTGGATTGCGGGGAGGTCGTTTCATTGCGTTTTTGTCAGGCGGATCCATACTTAGGGCTAGGGCAGGTCCTCCATCTGTTACAAGGTTTATCCATAAAATCATGCCAGCCGTAAGTGGCAACTGTAGACCTAGTAGCGCGAAACTACCTATAACGAGCAATTCGTCAAAATTGCTACGCAACAGAAAAAAGGAGAATTTCCGTATATTGTCGTATATTGATCGTCCTCCTTCTACAGCATTGACAATGGTTGCAAAGTTGTCGTCGGCCAACACCATGTCTGCTGCCTCTCGGGTTACGTCTGTGCCTGTGATGCCCATGGCCACTCCAATGTCTGATTGCTTCAGAGCTGGTGCATCATTTACGCCGTCGCCGGTCATAGCAACGATGTGTCCGTTCTTTTTTAAGGCTTTAACTATTCGAAGCTTGTGCTCTGGGGAAACTCTGGCATAAACCGCTACTTTTTCCACTACTTTCTCAAATTCTCCGTTGCTTATCTGGTCTAATTCGGCGCCTGTTAGAACCATGTCGCTTCGAAGCATGCCTAATTCTTTGGCTATTGCAACCGCAGTTAGCTTGTGGTCGCCTGTTATCATCACAGTCTTTATGCCTGCTTGTTGACATAGGCGGTTTGCCTCTTTGGCTTCCTCTCTTGGCGGGTCAATCATTCCAGTTAAGCCTAAAAAAACAAGGTTGCTCTCAATTGTTTCAGCATCGATTTTCTCTACAGCATCATTAGGTAGTTCTTTATAGGCTACACCGAGCATGCGCAAGGCGTCTCTCGCCATTGCCTCATTGGCTGTAAGAATCGTTGTTCTCTCTTTTTCATTTAGCGTAATTCTTTTTCCGTCTTTCAATAGATAGGTGCAACGTTCCAGAATAATCTCTGGAGCTCCTTTAACATAAGCAACAAGCTTTCCGTCAGATGCTTCATGAACTGTAGTCATGCGTTTCCTTTCAGATGTGAAGGGCACTTCATGAACTCGAGGATATGCAGCTTCTAAATCCTTTCTTGTAATACCAGCTTTGGCTGCGGCTACAATTAACGCACCTTCGGTTGTGTCTCCTAGAATGCTCTTACCGTCATAATGAGCGTTACTACATAACGCACTCGCTCTCAGAAACAGACCAAGGTTATCATCTTTTTTAGGATCTATGGGCTTTCCATGTAAGAGAAACTCGCCTTTAGATTCATAGCCCACACCTGTCACGCTAATTACATCGTCATTCACGTAGATTTTGCGCACTGTCATCTCACCTTTAGTCAGTGTACCAGTTTTGTCTGAGCAGATTATCGTAGTGGCTCCCAGTGTTTCTGCCGACGCGAGTCTCCTTATAACTGCGTTGCGTTTTGCAAGTTCTCGGGCGCCAAGTGCCAACGACACTGTGACAACAGCTGGCAGACCTTCGGGTACGGCTGAAACCGCAAGCGCTACTGACACCTCGAATGCATCTACAATGTTTGCTATGGCATCAGCTTCCGCATGTATTTGAAGGACGAATATCTCGTAAAGTTCCATGACAAAAATGACAGCGCATATAACTACAATCATTATTCCGAGTTTTTTGGCAAAATGCTCCAGTTTCTGCTTAAGAGGAGTCTCTTCTTCCTCCACGGCTTGAACCATTTCAGCAATTTTTCCAAACTCAGTTTGCATGCCTGTGGATGTGATTACGGCTTTTCCTCTTCCGTAAATAATGTGGGTAGCCAGGAAAACAGAATTCTTCCTGTCGGCTACGGGTGATTTCTCGTCAACAACTTCTGTTATCTTTCCAACAGGTGTCGATTCGCCAGTTAGAACTGCTTCGTTCGTTTTTAACTCGACAATTTCTACGAGTCTTCCATCCGCTGGGATGCGGTCGCCTTCCTCGAGCATGGCAATGTCGCCTGGCACTACTTCTCTTGCTGGTACAATCCTTTCTTCTTCATCGCGTAGCACTTGCGCTTTTGGGGCTGTTAGTTTCTTCATGGCTTCCATTGCTTTTTCAGAGCGGTATTCTTGGACGAATCCAACGACAGCATTAAGGACGACGATGACTGCTATGGTTGAAGCGTCTATGATTTCTCCAATGAGAAAGGAAATTGCGGTTGCGATTAGAAGCATGATTACGAAGATGTCTCTAAACTGGTTGAGAAATATTTGAAGTGGGGTTACTCTTTCCCGTTCAACAAGCTCGTTATATCCAAACTCGCGTAGCCGACGCTCAGCCTCTTCACTGCTTAAGCCTTCACGGCTAGTTTTCAGAGTACGCATGACTTCTTCAATGTCCATCGCGTGATACGCTGAGGTCAATTTTCAACGCCCAAAGTTCTAAGTTTCTCTCTTTAAACATGCCTATTTGCTTTGCGTCTAAAGACAAACTTTGCTTAAAAAAGTTTCTTCATGGAACACAGTAGTTGAAGAAAAGGTTAAAAGGAAACACCTATTCTTTAAAAGAAGAAATATTCAAGGCTGGATAACAATGGACTGGTTGATAATTGCTCCAATTGCAGGCTTGATTTCAATAGCCTTTGCAGTCTATTTATTTTTTTATGTAAACAAGCAGGAAAGTGGAAATCCAAAGATGAAAGAGATTTCTGCAGCGATAAGTGAAGGCGCAACGGCTTATTTAAAAAGACAGAACATTACGCTAGCAGTTTTCGTCTTAGTGGTGGCAATTATTCTGGGAATTGCCTTCAGCTATCATATGGCTTTAGCTTACATTTTAGGCTCATTGTCTACCGCTCTAGCTGCCTTTTTTGGAATGGCTGCAGCCGTAAGAGCGAACGTAAAAACGGCAAACGCCGCTAGGAAAGGTCTGAATCAAGCCTTTCCAGTGGCATTCTTCGGTGGAGCAGTAATGGGATTGTCCATAGTCGGAATCGCTCTGCTTGGAGTAAGCATCCTATACTATATTTATGGACCAGAACAACTTGACATTATTTTAGGCTTCAGTTTCGGTGCAAGCGCCTTAGCGCTTTTCGCAAAGGCTGGAGGGGGTATCTACACAAAAACTGCTGATATAAGTGCTGATCTCGTCGGTAAAGTAGAGGTCGGCATTCCAGAAGATGACCCGAGAAATCCAGCTGTAATTGCGGATAACGTTGGAGACAATGTTGGCGATGTGGCTGGCATGGGCGCCGACCTAGTCGACTCCTATATCGCTGGCACCATAGCAGCTATGATAATTGGTGCAACACTAGGGTCAACCACATATGTGATTCTTCCGCTATTGATCAAGGCAACCGGAATATTCGCGTCTGTAATTGGAATGCTTTTCGTAAGAGTTGGAAGAAGAGGTAGTCCAGGCGCAGCTCTCAACAGAGGGACTTACACAACATGCATTCTATTTGCAGTTTTAACGTTTCTAATAATCCATTTCTTAGAACTTGGAGACCTCGGGTTTGGCATATTTTTTGCAACGGTTGCCGGATTAATCGCTGGAGTGGTCATTGGTGTTACAACCGACTATTTCACATCAATAGACAGGCCCCCTGTTTTAAAAACAGCAGAAGCCGCGAAAACAGGGGCCGCCATAAACATTTTGTCTGGTTTTTCATATGGCATAATAAGCATTGTACCACCTGTTCTCGGTATATCTGCTGCAACTTTGGCTTCTTGGTATCTTGCTGATATGTTTGGCGTAAACCCAGTTTATGGCGTTGCCATAGGCGCCGTGGGAATGCTAGCAACGTTGGGGATGATAATTTCTGCTGATGCTTACGGTCCCATAGTAGATAATGCAAAAGGGATTGCCGAGCAGTCGGGTTTGGGAAAAGAAGTAATAGACATAGGCGACAAGTTGGATGCTGCGGGCAACACCGCAAAGGCTATATCCAAAGGTTTCGCCATAGGCGCCGCCGCCTTGCAGGTTCTCGCCTTGTTCGCAGCTTACGCGGTAGTAGTTGGAATTGAAACAGTTAACCTTATGGACCCAAAGGTTATAGCTGGAGTTTTTGTTGGTGCTATGATGCCGCCTGTGCTCGCTGCTTTATTGATGTTGTCTGTGGAAAAGAATGCTTTCAGAATGATCCAAGAGGTTAGGAGACAGTTCAAAGAGATTACAGGTCTAATGGAGGGCAAAGCCAAACCCGATTACGCTACAGTTGTTGACATGGCAACAAAAGGCGCCCTAAAAGAACTTATGCTCCCGTGCGTTCTAGCTATTATAACTCCTCTAGCGGTTGGCTTTGTTCTCGGCACAGAAGCTCTAGGAGGTTTTCTTGCGGGTAGCATCGTCACAGGAATAATCTTTGCTTTGTTAATGGCGAACTCAGGTGGAACATGGGACAACGCCAAGAAATACATTGAGGCTGGAGCCTTTGGAGGCAAAGGTTCAGAAGCGCATAAGGCTGCGGTTGTGGGCGATACTGTTGGAGATCCGTTCAAGGATACAGCTGGGCCTTCTCTCAACACTATGATTACAGTTATGGCTCTGGTCGCTTCAGTTTTTGCCCCTCTAATCGCTAAGTATGCTTTATCATGGTGAAAATTTGTGATGTGGTTCTAGTGTTTAGATTTTAAGCTTGGATTAAGAATGATACGAGTTTACACTGTATCGAGGAAAAAACTTCAGAGCGGTGACATACTCTCCTCAAACACATTGAATAACCTCAGGAATAAAGTTGACTGGCTCTGGATTGACAGCTCAGATTTAGACAAGAAGGAAACCAAGATAATTTCAAATTTCTTTAGAATTGAGGAGAAAATTTTCAACGAAATTACAAAAGGAAAAATTTTCCCCTGCTGTGAAAGATATCGCGACTATGTTCTAATTTCTATTCCCTCCGTTGAGTTTGAGAAGGAGCTACATGTACATCCCATATCCGTGATCATAAAGGAGAAAATGCTAATCACTTTGAGGAATGAATGTGATACCCCACTTATTGGCAAAGTAGTTGAAACGCTAGGAAGTTACATGGTAGAAAATGGGGTGGCACATCCGTCTTTCGTGGTTAACAGGTTGTTCCGTGAGATAGCAGATCAGAATTCAATGGCTTTGATGTCCCTTAGAGAACTGATCGATGGTGTTGAGGAGAAAGCCCTCGCAAAACCTTGGGACAAATCAGTTACTCATTCCGTTTTCAAGCTTAAGAAGGAGATTTCCACTCTGCATCGACTCTTATGGGTGGAAAAGGAATTGATGTCTGATGTGAAAGAAAATGTGATACCACACGTTGAACTCGACGAAGAAGCGAGATTGATTGTGGGCGATGCAATAGATGACATTGAACGAGAGCTTGAATTCATAGACTCCTATGGTAGGACTTTAGACGGTATTCTGAGATTACAGGATTTAGGCTTAATTTATAGAGTTGAAAGAAACTTAATTTACCTTACAGCGGTGGTTCTTCTGTTAACCGTCATCTCAATAATTTTGACTATCATCCTGAGGTAAACCTTTAACACGCATGACACTGACCATAGCTCTAGCAAAAGTTGGCGACCCCCACTAAGTGTCAGGTCCTTCTCAGAAATGCCATTATGAAAATGTCGCCATAAAACTTCTATTGGCCCAGATACGTGTTAATTTTTTATGTTACATCCATCAAGTATTTTGATTTAGAGGCTGTCGGCAACGTGAATGAAAGGAAACCGGTGAAAGCAGCAAAGCCCTTTAAAACAAGGAAAACCGCAAAGGAAAATCTTTGGATATTTGATATGTTTGATGATGCTAGCGTCAATGCTGACCTCACCTATAACGTCGATTACCTCACTGCGAAGGCTCAAGGAGTAGCATGGGGAAAAGGCTTATGCGTAGCCTGCAAAGGCGGAAAATTTCTATGCGGCAAAACCCGTTGTCCACTGCTTGTTCGAGCGCGTTTCTATTTGAAAACTATGCCACTCATGAGAGACCTAGGCGTCGACGGCGCCTCTCCACCCAGCGTTTTCGTGGGCAGAATAGGTTACCCCTACGTTTATGCGGGTCCGCTCGTACCACCTGTTCATGAAGATACAAGCCTCTACGACCTGCCAGAACTGTGGTTTGGAAAATCAATGGACGAAATCGTAGGCTTTCGTTCAATGCTGATTAGAGGCAAACACCGTGTGCATGTGAAAAAGTTCGAAGAAGCCGGCAGAATAATGGAAAGAACACTTGAACTTGCTTTGGCCGCCAATCCAGTGGACGCAGAACTCACCTTTACAAGGCAGCCTCGTCGCATTTTAATCTTAGATGATGAGGTTCAACCTTTTGGTCCATCAGCGCCAATCCGCGACTTCTATGTTGACACAGCCCGCTGGGACCAACAAATCGAAAAGGCTTACTATGACACTGACCAAAAAGCCGCAAACGCCGTTCTCAACCTCTATAAGCGAGGGGTGCTCGTAACCAAAATCCAGAGAGCTTTCAGTGTAGGCGCTTTCGGGGTCAAAAAGAACCGTCGATTAGTGCCTACACGCTGGAGCATCACGGCTGTCGACAGCATTGTTTCAAAAGGCTCAATTGAACGTATCAAAGGTTATCCAGAGATCAACGAGTATAGGGTGTATGAGAGCCGCTACTTGGACAACCAATTCGAAATTTTGATGTTGCCGCAAGCTTGGAGCTATGAAGCTATGGAAGCGTGGTATCCAGGCACAATTTGGAACCCAAGCGGCAGAACAGTAGTCATTTTTTCAGACTGGGAACACTACGAAGGACGAACCACCTACGCGGATATTGGGGGATGCTACTACGCAGCGCGACTTGCAGTCTGCGAATTACTAGAAAAGGAAAGACACCAAGCAACAGTGATAGTAATGCGCGAGGCACATCCGGGTTACATCATGCCTGTCGGGGTCTGGCAAGTCCGCGAAAACGTGAGAAACGCGATGAAACAGACGCCGTTAAAGTTCAACACGCTATATGAAGCCCTAGCAAGAATCGCCAGTCAATTCCAGATTCCCATCAAACGCTGGATAAGAAACAGCGAACTATTACAGAATGCCTTGTTCCAAAAAAAGCTTACAGAATACTTCAAACAAGCATGAAGGCTTGTAACGCGCAGGCGGTTTTCAGCAAAACCTGTCGACAGAAAATCTCGAAGATTTAGGGTAGTTTTTTACGCTATAATATATAGATGACTATAGGGGTTTTGACGGTTTAACAGGTCAGCACAGACAGAAATGATTTTGACTCGGCAAAACTCAGACGACGCAAAGCGACCGGACAGGTCTTAGACAGCTGCTGCGGGACGAGTGTGAGATAGCGATAGCTAGGTTTGGCTCGAGCGCGCTAGGCTACAGATTACGTTAACCGTGTACTATGTATGCTATCAGGAAGCCGTTCAGGCCGATAATAAGCAGAAGAATTCCAAGTGCGAATCTATGGTCAGTCCAGTAGGGGAGAGCCTATGTGTTGCTGAACTGCAATCTGTGAGCGTATAGTTTTGTATGGACCAATTGAACAATCTTAAGGAGCATGACAAAAATAAGAGCAGCCAACGCTACTTGTGCAACGAAGGTGACAGGAAGGAACTTCGCGTATTGCCTCAGTTTTCGGTCGGTCACTTCCTTGTGAGGTGTGCTTGCTTCGACCTTTCTTATCCAACACGTCGCCTAATGCTGCGCGTGCTAGCGATTATGCCGTCCTCCATTATGATTTGTTTTTCAGCGTAATCGGCGATATCTTGTTCATGGGTGATAACAATGATTGTAGTTTTTGTTTCTTCATGGAATTTCCTGAGTAAATTCATGACTTGTTTTCCAGTTACAGAGTCCAAATCACCGGTTGGTTCATCGGCAAATATCACAGCAGGACGATTGGTTAATGCCCTAGCGATGGCTACACGTTGCATTTGTCCCCCACTCAATGTGGCGGGATACTGTTTAGCCTGCTGATCAATTCCAACTCCTTCTAGAAGTTTTTCTATACGATCTTTCAAATCCTTGCTCAATCCAGCTAAATCTGCTGGCAACGCTACATTCTCTCGGGTGTTGAAGTGAGGCAA
>Ga0209635_10000151_pt1 | contig 42345 bp, 40 predicted proteins | sample DeeMarSWOR230_32_FD_187463 | JGI IMG/M metagenome (GOLD analysis project Ga0209635, IMG submission 187463) | Marine sediment microbial communities from White Oak River estuary, North Carolina - WOR-2-30_32 (SPAdes) (version 2) | ecosystem: Environmental > Aquatic > Marine > Intertidal zone >...
CTAAAACTTCGGCTATCACTTCCCTATAAATACCCAATTTATGGTAAAACCCGCATTTTATAATCTCTTCCTCAAATATGTGAGGCTTGCGAATTTCGAAAAGACGATCGCCAAATTTTTCGTGGAGATGGACAAGAAGGCTCCTAGCATTTTCTGAAAAGCCAACAACCCCCTCTTCAAGCACCGATGATGCGAGTAAAAAATAATGTGCTGCTGTCTTCTTTTCTTCGTAGTTTTCAGAGTATGGGTTAACGAGTAACCTTGGGCTCATTCTCCGATCCCACTGGACATCAACAACATTGGAGTTCATGTCTACAAATCTCGAAAGTGAGGATAGCACGTCGTCTGTTGCCATGATAGCCAATCTCGTTATAGTAATGTGCGAAATGATTTAATAATGCTATTCATAGTATGCGTGGCTCGATCGAACAAGACAGGTGAAGATGCCTCTTGCAACCCGAAACACAGAAACGTAGACAGGTCTAGATTAACTAATTCGTGGCTCTAAGCTAATATACTGTTCTTTCTACTATTTCTCAGCACTTAGAGTTATTCGGTGATGAAAGTTGGCGGAAGTACCAAGTTGTGAAAAATCCGATCTGCCACAGCAAATTCGCGTTTCAGTAGGCTCCGCCATAATTCTCGGACTTTTAGAAGGCAAACTTGACGCTGAACCCACAACCGCTTATCTGATGACGTACAAGACGGGCAAGTGCACGGCCAACTGCGGTTTTTGCCCTCAAGCACGAAACAGCCGCAGCAAAGCAGAACTGCTCTCCAGAGTCTCTTGGCCTCCTTTTTCAACCAAACGCGTCCTTGAAGGAATTGAAAACGCATATACTAATCGGAGAATAAGACGCGTCTGCATCCAAGCCCTGAACTACCCTGATGTCTTCACACATCTGGCGTTGTTAGCAAAAGCAATAAAGCAGTATGCTGCTATTCCCGTTTCGGTTTCGTGCCAACCTCTGAACGGCGAAAACCTGCGGCAACTAGCTGAAGCTGGCGTGGACAGGATCGGCATAGCCTTAGATGCAGCAACCGAAAAACTGTTCAATGAAGTTAAAGGCTTGAGCGCAGGTGGTCCTTACACTTGGGAAAGCCAGTTCAAGCAGTTGCGCCAAGCGCTTGAAGTTTTCGGGAAAGGAAAGGTAAGTACTCATTTGATTGTTGGGTTGGGTGAAACAGAAAACGACGTAATCAGCTTGATCCAAAGATGTGTTGATATGGGTGTTTTGCCAGCTCTTTTTGCTTTCACGCCAATTCGCGGGACGACTTTGGAAAGGAAGCCTCAGCCTTTAATTGAGGTGTATAGGCGAGTTCAGCTTGCGAGATATTTAATTGCCCATGGATATGCGCGTTCTGAGGATATGCGTTTTGATGATGCTGGCTGCTTAACGGATTATGGCGTTGAAAAAGAAACGCTTAAGTGGATTGTAGAAACCGGAAAGCCTTTTCTTACTTCTGGATGCTCCGACTGCAATCGCCCATTCTATAATGAGAAACCAAGTGGTCCCATCTACAATTACCCTCGAAACATACTTCTGGACGAGATTGAAGCAATAAAGCGGCAGCTGCGTTTAGAGCCGTGATTTTAAGGGCGCGCTCGCGAACTATTCTGTGGTTGATGATTTCTTGTCTGTTTCCTGCAGCTTGGGCTTCTGCCGAGTTATCTGTTCAACCAAACGCCAGAATTCTCCCATCACATAGCCTTTCTGCAGGTCCCTCATGAGTTTTTTCACCTGATAAAACGTCATTTGAGATTCACCTTTGTCTAAGCTTTCCTGTGGACCTTTTATGCGCCTGAACAACTCGTCCATCTGGCGGGGTGAAGCTCTTATTCCCGCTTTTTCCAGAAGCTGTTGGATTAACGTTTGCGCCGTGTTTCTGCCTATGAAAAGGGTTGTTTCGCGTCCAACAATTTCGGGCGGGAAGGGTTCAAAAAGCAACGGGTGCGCCTGCATCTCTTCCAGCTCCTGATCTACTTCGTGAGCGAACAGACCATCGCCTATTATAGGCTTGTGAAACTGGATTGGTAACGCGAAGGCTTTTTCAGCTGATTGTGAAAGCCTGTAAACCTTTCCCAAGTCAACTCCCGTGTCGATGTTGTAGAGGAGCTCTAGTGCTACGGCAACCTCTTCGAAAGGCGCTATGCCCGCGCGTTCTCCGAAGCCTGCGATGCAAGTGTGAAGATAAGTTACGCCTTCTTCTACCGCCGCTAACGTGTTGGCTGTTGCCAAGCCAAAGTCGTTGTGGCAGTGAACCGAAAGCGCCACTTTCTTTCTCACCGTTTCTGATAATCCGTCCCTGACGCGGGACATTAAATAGCGCGTTGAAAGCGGTCTAAGAAAGCCCACGGTGTCAGCTACGACTAGCCTACTCGCGCCAGCGTTGGCTGCGGCTTCAAAGATTTGCAGGATGTCTTCAAGCGGTGTTCTTGCGCCGTCCATGAGAACGAAATTTACGCGTGCCCCGCGTTTTCGGGCGTATTCGATGCATTCAACTGTTTTCTTCAGTGCTTGCGCCTTGGTCATTTTTAGCCTATACTTGAGGTTAAGCCCGTTGAACGGCGTTTCTATGGTTACTTCTTTTATGCCGCATTCTAAGCAGGCGTCCACGCTTTCTTTGGTAGCTTGTGCTGAGGCTGTGAGCTTTGCGTTTTTGAAAGTTTCGTTAACGATTCGTTTGACATTATGTTTATCGCTTTCGGAGAGGGCTGGGAAACCAACATTAATTATGGAAATGTTTGCGTCATCCATCAACTTGGCAAGTTTAACCTGCTCCACATATGTTAAAAACACCGTGGGAGCCTTTATGCCCTCCCGGAAAGTCTCATCCCAAATGAAAACTCGCTCAGGAAGTTTTGGCGGCAAGTTTTTTCTCAGACGATTATAATTTGCGATTAGCCCTTGAGCTTCAAGTTTCTTAAATATCGTTTTCCTCATCGAAGACACAATCCAACAACATCGAAACCGAACGCAGTGTTTTATTTGCAATTTCTTATATAAAAAAAATAGCATCTCTACGAAGTGGGCGAGAGTTCTGAGAAAAGTTCGCACCGCAGATTTTTAGGAAAGACACTACAATACTTAATCGCAAAAACCTTCAAAGGAAACTCAGACTACAAAAGTCTTAAGTGCTATTGCAATAAATTCAACGGTGTTGGACGGGGCACTTGTGAGCAGTCTCAAGAACACGATTGAACGAATCAAAGCCTTAGAAAGTGAAAGAAGAAACTTGCTGCTTGAGATTGAGGAACTCAAGAGGATGGCTGACGCGAAAGCCAAAGCTCTGGAAAGCGAGATTAACATGCTACGGGACGAAGTGAAATCGTTGCGCGATCTTTTAAGCGGAGAAGACTGGGAAGTCGATTCAAGAACGAAAAAGAAAAAATAAGTTCTAACCGCGTACTGCTTGAGCGTTCATTAAGTCTGTTTTGCTATAAAATTCTTTTTTTTCTCTTTTTTGCTTTTTTGTTTCAAGTTGAAGCTTCTGTGCATAAAAAATGTTATTTAGCAGTTGACGACTTTCTTGTCTCTGGTGTCCAGCTTGACGTTTAAAGGAAGAGACATAGTGTCCATCGAAGACTTCTCCCGCGAAGAAATTAACTACATTCTTAACATCAGCCGCTCCATGGAACCCCTCGCCGCGAAAGGTTCAGACATGCTCAAAGGAAAAATCCTCGCAAACCTGTTTTTTGAACCCAGCACTCGCACACGCTTAAGTTTTGAAGCTGCAATGCTCAAACTAGGCGGCTCCACCATAGGCTTCGCCGAAGCCGAGATTGCCTCAGTTAGGAAAGGAGAAAACCTCGCGGACACAATACGAACCGTGGAGAACTACGCCGACATAATAGCCCTGAGACATCCTCTCGAAGGAGCTGCAAAACTTGCCGCAGAATTCTCCAAAGTTCCCATATTAAACGCAGGTAGCGGCGCGGAAGAACATCCAACGCAAGCGCTTATGGATTTGTACACGCTGCAAAAAGAGAAGGGAAAAATCGACGGACTGAAAATCGCGTTGGTAGGCGACTTGCGTTATGGGCGAACTGTTCACTCGCTTGCGTATGCGCTTTCCCTTTACAATATCGAATTGTACCTGATTTCGCCCGAATCCCTGAGAATGCGACACGAAGTTATCCGCGAGATAAAAAGCAAAATCTCAATAGTTGAAGACACGAATCTGGAAAAAATAATCCCGCAAATAGACGTTTTATACGTCACAAGAATACAGAAAGAGCGTTTTCCAGATCTAGCAGAGTACGCTAAAGTCAAAGGCATCTACAAGATAGACTTGGAAACCCTGAAAAGCGCAAAAAAAGACTTGATAATTCTTCATCCGCTTCCACGCGTAGACGAGATCGCCGCCGAAGTTGACAGCACACCGCAGGCACGTTACTTCCAGCAAGTCTGGAACGGAATCGTAGTAAGAATGGCTCTTTTAGCACTGGTGCTAGGCGCCGTCAAATAAGCTCAAGGTCAAGTAGAGGCGAATCGGTCAAAGGTTGTCAGAGTGCTCATAGAACCGCAAGACGGGCACTTATGCAAGACTCCGAACCAGCTTTTCCTGCAGTTATCGCAATACGTGTTTATGCGGTTGTAAGTGAAGAATTCTAAATCCTGATTCTTAATCAAATGCTCAGTTAAGTTCATGAGTTCCTCTGGCTTGTACTCGTTACTTTCCAATTCTATTATGTTTAGGCTTCCTCCAGCGTTTAAGCCTTCAAGTTTTTGTTCAATCTCTAGCGTTTCAGCTGGAATGTAGAGAAAATTGCCGACTTCAAGATTCAATCGTTTCGTAGTTGAGTAGAAAGGTTTCTCACGGGTTCCTGAAAACTTCACCTTAGCAATTCCGTACTTTTCAACGTCTAATTGCGCTAGTCGCTCAGACGCTTCAAGGCTCCGCAGCACTGCGGGGAATAAGCGTTTTCCATGTTTTCTGCCGGCTTTATGCTTGAAAGTCAGCATATTCTTGACGATTTCCTCTGCGAACTTGACGCTTTCTTCATGGCTTAGGTTTTTCTCGCAGAAAGTTTCCACAGATTCCTGAAATCCGGCGAAATTTATTATGCGTGAACAGTTTTCAAGCCTGAAATATTTATCACCGTTGGAGCTCTGCATCATAAATGGAAGGGAGCTTTTTCCACGCTGTCTGAGTGCCCTGTATTTGATTCTTAAGGCGCGGGCTGCCAGTTCGCATCGTTCCTTTAAAATTTCGAAAAACTTGCTTTTGTCCTTCTCGCTTTCGTGAACGATTCGGGGCAGATTAACAGTTACGATTCCGAGGCAGCCGGTTCGTAAAGTGTCTGTTTCCCAGTCGCCGGTCAAGTCTGCCTTAAGTTTGAGGCCTGAAGTAGAAAAAACTGTGTATTTTCCTTCTTTTTGCAGCGTATTAGCAAAGTATGGGTTTCCCTTTTCCGCCGCCAAACTGTGAGCTTTCAGAAGAACTGCCCGTGCCTGTTCATCTGCTAACGCTTCACTGTTTATTTTAACAATAAGTTTAGGGTTAAGCAAAGGTTTCGGAGAGCTTTCTTCCGTAAATGCTTCAATGACAAGCGACGCCAACAATCGGCTCTCTTCGGCGAAGTCTCCATATTTACCACACGTTTTTCCCTCAGGTCCAACAGCTGCCTTGTCTGCAATGAATTTTGGAATCGAAAGCTCCAGCCCCAGCGCAGCCTCGGCGTGGTGATGAGCATTCATTATAAATATGCGCAGTTTTTTCTTCACCGTTGCAACGTCGATTCCCCTTATGAAAGGTGCGAGAAACACGTTGAAGTAATCGCAAGTTTGCAGTTCGTTTATTTCTCTGCTAGTGTGCGAGAGGACGGTAAAGGCAATTGACAATGCAGCCTCAAAATTTTGAGGAGGTCCCTCTGAGATTTGAAAGGGGCTAGCCAGTTTAAGACCGTTTTGAAAGAAAAATCGCAAGTCATGCATTATTTCGTTTGGCTTCAAAATCCATGTGCCTAACCCATTCACATGAAGTGCACCGGTTACATGAGCGTCAGAGATGTCTCTTGGAAAAACGTTCAAAAGCGTATATTCTCCGAACACTGTTTTTCCCGCTTTCGAAAGCATAGCCGATGAACCTTTAGTGTGGTCTTTAGCGTCTATCAAGGCGGTTACTTCATAAACGGGCATGCCCAACCGCGTGAGCTTATGGCGATACTCCTCAAGTCCCTTCTCAACCAGAATTGCATTCACAACTTCTCTGACCAGAGGCGCTGTCAAATACTTGGTTTTCGACTTAAGCAGACGCTTTTCCGCTTCCTTAGCCGCTTTCTGCGCGAGTTCGGCTGGCACTTTGGCTTCTTTTATAAGCGAATTGGCGATTTTGTTGGCGTCAAACTCTTCCAGCGTAAAATGTGAGGTGCGAACCATCATTCCGCGGGGCTTGAAGGCTTTCTTTTCTACTTTGTCCGCCACGTCAAGAACCATTTTGCCCAAGTCGGTTAAATAGTACTTTTTGGCTTCTGCGTCTGCCTCGACCAAGTTTGCTTTGAGCAAAAATTTTAGGTGGTAGGCGAATCTTCCTGCGTCTCTGCTCGGATTCATTTTCAGCGCGTTCATTAACTCGGTGTAGGAGAGGGCGTTCTTATCGAAAAGCAAGTTTAGGATTTGCAGCCTGAGGGGTGACGAAACGGCTTTTAGAACTTTTACGCCGCGTGCACGATGCGGAAGCCTCACCAACTCTCGTTTCCCCTCAAACAGCGCATACCTAATTACCAGAGCCACAGTTTAAACTTTAGGTACAGATTTGCACATGCCATTATTCACGCTGATTGAGAAGCAAGCAGGGCTGGAACTGATGCGCTCACACAAGATTATGCCCCCTTATATATAGCTTGAAGCGCTGAGTGAACTGCTGGTTCTTTGTCAAGAAATCTTGAGTCAAGAAACCTTTACAAAAACCCTTTTTTGTGGAACGCATGCAGTATTCTAGTTAGGGGGCTGCGCTGTGACTAAGCTACTCTCAAGGGGATTCCTCACGAGAAAGCATAAGTCGGCTGTAGTTCTCCTATTTTCCCTTCTCCTAATCCAATTCTACGGACTGACAGCTTCGAAGGTCAGCGCCAATTCCAGCATCTCAACATCAACAAGCGTTACTCAGCTATGGAGCTTTTCCACCATTGGATCCGTGTACACGACTCCCATCGTTGTCAACGGCTACGTCTACGTAAACTCTTACTTCGATCAAGCTGCCCTTGGCGGTATTTTTTGCCTAAACGCTTCAACAGGGACACAGGTGTGGAACTACATCACAAAAGTCACAACTGAGGGGCGCCCTTTTTCTCCTGTGGTCGCTGACGGGCGCATTTATTTTAATGTCCAATCCGGTTATTTGTACTGCCTTGACGCTTACACAGGCGCCTATCTATGGAATCTTACAAACGCAGGCTATGGAAGATCACCTGCATTTGTTAATGGCATCGCTTACGTACCCTCTGGTGACGGAAATGTTTATGCTTTAGATGCAGCAAGTGGCGCGAAAATATGGAAACATACTATTGGTCCAGCTTATGGTCCGCTCGTTGTTACTGGCGGCTACGTTTACGTAACTCGCCGAGATGACGAAGGCTCCTCGCACGGTATTATTTATTGCCTTGATGCATCAACTGGCGACGAACATTGGAAAGCCACAATCCCAGAGTATGTAGGTTCTCTTGTTGTTTCTGGAGGCTACGCCTACATAAGTTCATACGAAGTTAGTTATCTGGGCGCCGAGGTTGTCTTTACTGGCAACGTCTATGCTTTTGACGCCTCTACTGGAGCGAAAAAATGGAACTACACAACTGGAAGCTATCAGGGTAATTCTCCTATTGTTGTTCCAAATGTTGCCGGACATTTGGTTTACATAGGCGTTGGCAACAAGGTATGTGCTCTTGACGCTTCAAATGGCACAAAAATATGGAACCACACAACAGAAGGCTCTGCTGGTTCGCCCGTACTTCGTGACCTCTGCGTATACGTAGGCGTGAATTCCAAATCTGAGTATGGGCAAGCCAGCTTGTATTGTCTTGATGCTTCTAATGGAGTGAGAGTATGGAACTTAACAACCGAACCGGGCAACGCAGCGTCTTCTCCCGTTGTCGCTGACGACCAAGTCTACGTGGGAAACACAGGACCACAGTATTTTGCTCATCCTGACCACTATGTTTATGCTCTTAACGCTTCAACTGGCGAGCAGATATGGAACTACACGATTGAAGGCAACGCGGGTTCCCTCACCGTAGCTGACGGCGTAGTTTACGTAGGCTCTACATTCGCGACATCAGGTAACCGGGATAATGAGGGAAACGGTGCAGTCTACGCCTTGAAACCAATTACTGTTACTCCTTCGCCTCCACCGTCAACGATAATTGTGATTATAGCGGTTGCAGTCGTGTCAATAGCGATTCTGGCGGTGCTGTTCCTTGTTTATAGGATAAGGCGAAAAGGAGCGGATAAGTTCGCCACTCAACATGTAGTCTCAAAACCCTAATCGACAAGTCTTAGCCTCGTGTTGCTGTTGCGGCAACAACTATTTAGTTTATGTCTGAGTGACGATGTCTCCCGCGCAACCTTCCCTCTTTTTTCAAAAATCACTCATACTAAAGTGACCGAGGCGAGGTATCTCGGTTCGTTTTTAGGATGTTTCCCATGTCCCACGTAACCTTTTTCCCTCCTTTTTATTTAGAAATTCATTGAAGCAAAATTTAAAGTGTATTAGTGTTAAACAGGTCTACAAGAACCCTTAAATTCCAAAACAATTATCGTAAATCTTAATAGAAAATACTTATGTGATAAACATGAACTGGTTAATTATAATATCAAACATTGCTTTCGGTTTGATTTCCGCATCCTTATGTGTGCTCGGCTGGAAAACTCTAAAAGCCATCAAATATTTGAATGTAGGTAAAATGTTCTGGATACCCTTATTCCTGTCAAGTTTTCTCTTCGCAATGAGCTCGCTCATCACAATTCTGAACGACGCTTTTCTTTCATTAACTGTAGCTTTCGAAATTGAACAGATTACTCAGCTTACAGCTCTCTGCTTCCTGTCAGTAGGAATTTACAGCTATTCAAAAATGATTAAAAGAAATATACCTGAAAAAAACATTATCCCTGAAGAAATTCCCACGCAAAAAAGCAAAAATTCGCCCTACTCTCCCCTAACAACTTCTATCTATCATGAAAAAGATGCCTCCAACAATTTCCAAAAAAGAGCCTCTTCAGAATGTAACCATCAATTAGGGTATTTAACTACATTTCCTGCTAATGCTTCACTTCCTGAAGAATGTTTAAGCTGTAACAAAGTAATGGAATGTAAACAATCCTAAAGAATACAAGTGATGTATCTATTCTTTTTTAGGATTTTTCCCGATGTCCCACGTAACCTTTTTCCCTTTTTTTACTTGCCTTCCCTTCATTGTACTTCAATGTGTAGAATGTGCATGTTACACAGAGTAACATTTTTTTCCTGAGCTGCAAAGGTGTGATTATTGACCTATGAGATAAGCAGGCTTTTAGAAAACTTGGATTGAAAGAAGTATAGCTGGGACAGAAAGTTATTTCAGATTAAAATTTAATCCCCAAACCCAAAAAATTAAACATAGCTTTCCCATAGGAATTCTGGGATAAATCTAATGAATGAAATTAGATACAAACCTATTGGAATTGTACATTCACCATTTAAAAAACCGCAAAATGTTCCAATACAATCTGTAGCTTCAAAAGGCATCAAGGGAAGCGTTGAGTTGGCTCGCGAATACGTTGAAGGCTTGAAAGACCTTGAGGGATTTTCACATATTATTCTAATTTATCACTTTCACCAGTCAAGACCCTATTCTTTACTTGTAAAACCATATTTGGATAAAAACCTCCGCGGATTATTTTCTACACGTGCCCCCTCAAGACCTAATCCTATCGGAATATCAATCGTGCGCCTAACAAAGGTTGAAGATAACATACTGTACGTTAAGGATGTAGACATTATAGATGGCACGCCGCTCTTGGACATCAAACCTTACGTTCCAAAATTTGACCAAAGAAAAACAGCAAGAATAGGATGGCTGAAAAATAAAATCAAACGAATCCCAATAATTAGCGATGATGGCAGATTTGCATATGACGTTTAAATGGTTACCTTTTCTAGCTTGGCGCGGTCACTTTAAGCAAATTTCTTTCAGTTTAGCTTGAAGTAGATGCGTCTGTTGTTTTTGCCCTTGTTCTCAGTTTTGATAAGTTCGACTTTTCCAACCTCTAATAAGTTTCTAACATGGGTACCACCATCAGCCTGTCTGTCTACGCCGACAATTTCAACGATTCTCAGGTAGGGCAGGTCAGGCGGTAACGCTTTTGCCATCTTGACAACGCCAGGAAATTTCATGGCTTCTTCTCGGGGCAACTCGTACCACTTCACGGGGACGTCAGTTCCGAATAGCTTGTTTGCTTTATCAAGGTAAGCTTCTAGTAGGGCTCTGTCAAATTTTTCTAGGCTAAAGTCGAAGCGGACGTGGTCTTCTTCAAGCTGGTTGCCTGTGATTAGTGCGCCTGTTCCTTTGTTGAGTAGAGCTGCGAGGACGTGGGCAGCGGTGTGGCTGCGCATGAGTTTGTACCTTCTTTCCCAGTTTAAGACACAGTAGACGTCGTCGCCTGCTTGGAGTCCAGCTTGATCTACCTCGTGGGAGATTTTACCTGAAAACTTGCCCACATAGACGACGTTGTAGATTTCGTTGCCTTTGATTATCTTGCCTGTATCGTGTGGTTGACCTCCGCCTTTTGGGTAGAAGACCGTTTGGTTCAGGGTCACGTATTTTCTATGTTTGACAGAGACTACGGTAGCTTTGGATTCTTTGAGGTAGCTGTCAACCAAGAATAATGCGTTAGTCATTAGGCATCGCCGCTGAAGACTCTGCTTCTTCTTTCAACCATAACGCAAACTCCGTGAATCACATCTATGCTGTTATCCTCACAGAATTTAATGGCTGTTTCGGACTCTGAGCCAGGTTGCATCCATACTTTCGTGATTCCAAGCTTCTTACAAGTCTTGACCAACTGCTCTGTTATTTTAGGTGGAACTACAACATTTACAACATCAGGTTTCACTGGCAAGACTTTAAGGTTTGGGTAGCATTTATTCCCTAAAACTTCATTTGCGTTTGGGTTCACGCAATAAACCCTGTAACCACCATTAAGCAAATCCCTATAAACTTGATGACCATACTTCTCGGGGTCTCTACTAGCACCCACAACAGCAAAAATATTTTCCCTGCAAAGAAAAACATTCAGCAAGTTTTCATCCATTTTTATCTACTCTATTTCTAAGCGTAAACTAAAGATGTCGTGTTATTTGAGCCTCTATACTTTGTTTGGGCAACGCACCGATTATCTTATCCACAAGTTTTGCATGGTTAAACACCAAAAGCGTGGGTATGCTCATTATTTGATATTGCATTGCAGTTGCTGGATTTTTGTCCACATCCAGTTTTCCAAATACCACTTTTCCAGCATAATCCCGCGCGAGTTCTTCTATAATCGGAGTAACCATTTGACATGGACCGCACCAAGTAGCCCAGCAATCAACTACCACCGTTGGATGATTATGAATCGTTTCCTCAAAAGTGGCGTCAGTAATCTCAATAGGTTTATTCAACACTGCTTCTTTTTCCCAGGTTTTGCTTTTCTTGATCATTTCTTGCAACTTTGCTCGCCTAATTCTTTCCAATTCCTTGTCTTCTTTGTTCCCCAATTACACGCCTCACATATTTCTACAAAGGAAAAGCCTTAATATTTTATCTTTTCCAAGCATGATTTTAGTAGAGAACGGAGCGGAGAGAGCAGAGACATATAAGATAAGATTAGAGAATAGCAGAGAAGTTAACATTAGACAACAGCAGAGAAAAAGATTAAAATTTAATCCCCAAACTCAAACTAGTATTTATTAAGATAATGCCATGCAATAGTTAACTTGTAACGGGGCTCAAGAACTATGAAAGCAGTGATAATTCAGTTTCCCTTCGGAGTTGTAGCTTTTAACGAACAAAACACCCTCATAGAGAAAGGGTTGTTTCCTAAAAAGCCGCAGGCAGCAGCCAAAAGCATAATGAAAATTGAAGCTGGAAAAATCTCCGAGATCACATCCATGCTCACTCTGCTCCAGAACGCTGGTTATGACACTTTCGCCTTCGAAAACGCAGACATAGCCAGCGAAGCCCAAAGAAAGCTGAACATCAAAACGGAAGTTTTGAAGTCCGCCGAAGCTGAGGTTCTCCGCGCTCGCATGGAGCAAATTGCGGTTGAAACAGGCTTTGTTAAAGAGGCGAAAGAGCTTAGTCTCTGGAATCGTAATGTCAGCATGGAACTCGCCAAACTGCGTGTTAAAGGCGCTGCTGAAAAAAGAGATTTGATTATCGCTCAGGCTATTCAGACTCTTGATGATTTGGACAGGACCGTGAACCTGTTCATGGGGCGCCTCAGAGAATGGTACGGCGTTCATTTTCCAGAGCTTGACCGTTTAATCGAGAAGCATGAGACTTACGCGCGTCTTGTCATGAATTTGGGCTATCGAGATAACTTTTCGTTTGAAAACCTCGAGAAAGAATCAATTCCTAAAGAGCGAGCTGAGGTAACTGCCAAGGCGGCTGAAACATCCATGGGCGCGGACATGGCAGAACAAGACTTGGCGGAAATTCAAGCCTTAAGCCGCAACGTGCTGGAGCTATACGAACTGCGAAAGAACATGGAGAACTACGTGGATAAGACCATGGAAGAAGTGGCGCCGAACACCCGAGCGATAGCTGGTTCCCTTCTGGGCGCACGTTTAATCGCTATAGCTGGCAGCTTACAGAATTTAGCCATGAGACCAGCCAGCACCATTCAGGTTTTAGGCGCGGAGAAGGCATTGTTCCGCTCGTTGAAGACGGGAGCTAGACCGCCAAAGCACGGCTTGATCTTCCAGCATGCGCTGTTGCATGATGCTAAACGGTGGCAGAGAGGCAAAATCGCTAGGGCATTGGCTGGAAAACTAGCCATTGCTGCGAGGGCTGATGCTTTTGGAGGCAAGTACGTCGGCGACGCTTTGAAGGCGGACGTGGATAAGAGAATTGAGGAGATCCGCAGGAAGTACAAGGAGCCGCCGCCCCCGAAAGAGAAGAAGCCAAGGTTCGAACGGCGGGAACAGAGACCAGAGCGTAGGGAGCAACGGTGGCGAGACAAGAAGCGGAGAAAGAACAGGCGTGCACGTAAAGGTTAAGCCTCACCCACAATTCGCGGAAATATATCAAACCATTCTTGAGGACGGCGCGCAACGGTTAGCCACGCGAAACTTGGCGCCGGGCAGAACCGTTTACGGCGAGAGGCTCATCCGCTTCAAGAGGGTTGAGTACCGCGTTTGGGACGCTTTCAGAAGCAAGCTGGCAGCCGCCATCATTAAGGGCGTGCAGACGGTTCCCATCGCGCCCAGCTACCAAGTTCTTTATCTGGGTGCTGCGTCTGGAACCACGCCGAGCCACGTTTCAGACATCGTCGGCGAAGAAGGTCACGTTTACTGCGTGGAATTCGCTTCAAGATCCCTGAGAGAGTTGGTTAACAACGTGGCGGCGTACAGGCTTAACATGTCGCCGTTTCTTGAGGACGCGCGTTTTCCAGAAAAGTACGCCATGTTCATTGCGGGCAAGGTGGATTGCATTTACTGTGACATAGCGCAGCCTGAACAAGCCAAGATTTTAGCTGATAACGCCGACGTTTTCCTGAAAGAGTCGGGGTGGGTTATGCTGGCTGTTAAAGCTCAGAGCATTGACGTGACGAAGGACCCGCTTGCAGTCTACAAACAGGAAGCTAAAGTCTTGAAGAAGCGAGGCTTTGACGTCCGGGAAATCGTGCGTTTAGAGCCTTACGACAAGGCACACGCCATGATAGTGGCGCAACGTGTTTGATTTAACATTGAATTAGTTTCGAGGATTTTAGTTGGTTGGTGCCTGCATTTGGGCGAATCCATTTGCTGCACGGCTTGGTCAAGAAACCTTGACTAACGCAAAAAGTTCCTTGTCAAGAAACCTTGACAAAAATCTGGGCGTTTCGGGCTTGTTTGGTCAAGAAACCTTGACAAAAACCCTTTTATCACAAAAAAGCCAAGCGATAAGCAGGGATTACCTGTGAAAAAGAAGCCGCTCTTAACGGCAGCTTTCATTTCAGTGCTTCTACTGTCAGCAGTAGCTGGAACACAACTCGTTAACTTGGGAAGAGCGAATCCATATCTCTATAACGGCGTAAAGGAGGGAGAAATTTCTCCACCTGACGGTACCAAACCACCTATAATCTTGATCTTGTCTCCAAAGAACAATACGGCATATGCCTCAAACAACGTTTCCCTCACTCTCAACGTAAGCATGCCAGAAAACGATGTGCCTCTCCACATAAGTGAGATATATTATAGAGCAAGCTGGCAACATAACGCAAACGGACAGTTAAAAATTTCTGTAAACCAGCGTTCTATCAACCTGACAGACATACCTGAAGGCCCTCGCTGGTTAGAAGTCTATGCGATTGCAACAGGTTTTGCATATGAAACTCGCCACGAAGTTAAAGGTATCTATTACACAACATACTATGTAGGTTACAAGATAAGTAGCTCTTCTGTAGTCAACTTTACTATCGATACCACTCCACCTAACATTTCAGTTCTAACGATGGAGAACAAAACTTACGACACATCAGATGTGCCGTTAAGTTTTACAGTGAACGAACCAGTTTCACAAACTTCATACAGCTTGGACGGACAGGATAATGTGACAGCTGCTGGAGATACAATCTTGGTTGGATTGGCTGAAGGAAAGCATAACGTTACAGTTTTTGCAACTAACAATGCTGGAAATACTGGAGCCTCTGAAACAATCTATTTTAGCGTAAAAGAGCCAAAGTCTTTCCCGACAACAATGGTCGTAGCTCCTTTCGCATCAGTAACAGTCGTAGGAGTTGTTCTTGTGGTCTATTTAAAGAAACGCAAAAGGTGATGCTAATGAAAAAAAGTGTTGTCATCGCCCTAATCTTGGTAAGCCTGATGACTTCAGGGGTAATTTGTGTTCAATCCATTAAAGCAGAATATCAAGGCAATATTGCTATCAATGCTGACGGTAGTGTAAGTCCCTCAACAGCGCCCATACAGCAAGATGGCGACAGGTACATCTTAACTGGCGACGTGGTTGGAAGCATATCTGTCCTGAGAAGTAACATGACCTTTGACGGAAACGGACATTCCCTCACAGCACTAGGAGCAGGTCACGGTGTGGAAGGGCTTTCGGTAGGCAACAACCCTCCGCCTGTTGCAACTGGTGCCACAAACGTTACCGTAAAGAACCTCACCGTCAAAGGAAGTGTATTCGGCATTTCCCTCGTGGACACGACAAATGCCCTAATCTTCAATAACACAATATCAGAGACAAGGGATGTTCAGTTTCAACCAACTGCTGGAATCCGCGTTTCAGGTGGCGGCTCAAACAGCATAAAAGGAAATAACTTGATCAACAATTTTTGTGGCATATATTTCCTTGAAACACAAAATAACCTAATTATTGGAAACAAAATAGAAAACAGTTCAAACCCAGACAAAGGGGGGTATGGCATTGTGTTTTGGGGCGCTTCAAACAACATCATTTACCACAATAGCTTCATTAACAATGACGTGCAAGCGTATGATGATAGTTTTAATTCACCATTTTCAATTAACACTTGGGATGATGGTTACCTCGGTAACTATTGGAGCGACTATAAGACGAAATATCCCAGCGCGGTTCAGATGGGCAATTCAGGTGTATACAACATACCATACGCTATAGACGCGCAGAATATAGACCGATATCCACTCACGCAACCCTTCGACAGCGAGTTCTACGCACCCAAGGTTCCACCGAAAATATCGGTTCTATCGCCAGTAAATCAGGAGTTTAATGAGTCGAGTGTTCCTCTATGTTTCACTGTGGACAAGCAAGTTAACTGGACAGGCTACAGCTTGGACGGACAAGACAACGTGACTATAACGGCAAACACTACTATGTCAGGATTAACCAACGGCTTGCACAACGTAACCGTTTATGCAGAAGACATGTTTGGAAATGAAGGGGCTTCAGAAACGATTGCCTTCACTGTCGCCTTAGAGCCTTTCCCAACTGTGCTTGTTGCTATTGCTTCAATCGGTTTAGTTGCGGGTGTAGGTGCTGGCTTGCTGACCTACTTCAAGAAACGCAAACGTTAAGCGGAACGCTTGTTTTGTGTGCGCTTTTTATTTTTTTTTAGAGAGAGAGGATTAGTAGGAAAAAGTGAGGGAGTGAGAGTTGAAGGGGGTTTGGGGTTCCCTCTTTATATAAGGGGGCTATAGTCTTTTCCGAGCACCAGTCTCCACCGTTACTTTTCGGTTCTTCACCTTGAACAGCCTTTTCACTCTTTTTCAGGGGTTTCCTCATATATACCCCACACCATAGTTCTATAGGCGGAGTAGATTGCCTTGCACTTGAAGCGTGCATCCAAATGGCTTGTAATGCTGACATTAATAGTGGTCACTCTCTCCGCGTTGATACTGGCGTCCACATCAGCCACCGTTCAAAATGACACTAGCACAAAAAACAAAACAGAAGATTTGTTTGAGCTCCTCCAAAAAGCAAACGTCACCGTGGTGGAAATTTTCCGCCAACTCGAAGCGGATGACAAGACCATACCGCAAGCAAGCCTAAACGAATACAATCAAGCGCTTATTCTCGCCGAAGAATCAAGAAGCCTGCTGCAATCAGGCAACTATTCCGAAGCAGAAAACAAAATCATCCAAGCCCTTCAAAAATTTAAAGAAGCATTAAGAATTGTCTACACCACCATTCCCGAGCAACCAACCGAAACAGAGACTGCCCTTGAAAGGACTGCCCAGTTAAAAAGCTCCATAAACCGGTATTCTGAGCAATTACAGCGAATAGAGAATCTAACACGTTTTGCTGCTACGGTGGGATATAACACTACCGCGCTGGAAACCAACATTCAAACTGTCAAGGCTCTGTTAGAGAGTGCATCAAGCAATATAGCTCAAAAGCGTTTTGAAGCAGCTTCAGTTAACCTTGCTGACGCCAAAGCCCTTATTGACAGGTTAGTGAACGCCCTCAACAACATCGCAGCTAACCTGAAAATTCAGAGATTGCAAACGTACATAGCGCAAACAGAAGTGCGCCTCGCTGCAATAAAAGAAACAGCAATCTCCCTCTCAAGCACCGCTTCACTCGCCGCTTTGGATAATGCCGAGACTAGCCTCAACAACGCCAAAGAATACCTGGAAAAACAGCAAATAAATGAAACCCTAAGCGAACTCGCAAACTCACGAGCAAGCGAAGAAGAAGCTGTTGAATACCTCAAACCAACGGCATCTTCCTCAAGTCTCACTTCGAGCAGCCGTCCAAACGCGGTGCAAGCCCCCTAAGGACTCAAATCCGCAAAAACAAAAATTTGATGTGCATAAACTAAAAAACATCAAACGCAGTTTAGATATATAATCCAAAAATCAGGTGTTTGCAGGAAAGGTGGCGATGATTAGTGAAAAGAGCAGAAGCAATTTTGGGAACTCTGCTCTTACTATTAGCAGCTCCACAATTCTCACCCACCTTGGTCTTGGCAAACGGTCCAGTAACTTCAGAAACTCTTACGCTTACAGTGTATCTTGACGGCTTTGTTCTAATTAACCAGGAATTAGAGCTTAACCAAACCTACCCCTCAGTCAACATTACCCTATTGGGCGAAACGTATGAGGACCTGCTAGTTGTTGATGGAAAAAGCCTTCCCTTAGATTATTCTGTAGCAGCTGGCACAGCAACCATTTACAGTCTAAACGCTACTCAAATCAAAATCTCATATTTCACCCCAGATTTAACATCAAAAACTGGCAAATACTGGACTTTAAGCACAGAGGTTTCCACAAGCACCAAGGTTATACTACCAGAGGACGCTTCGATCATAAGCCTCAACAACGTACCCGAACTTATTGAAAGTTCTAACGGCCAAGTTTCTCTAGTGATGCCCTCAGGAACCATAGAAATTACGTATATCGCCGAGCACAGTCTTTACCCACAGACGCCGAGTTACGAAACATGGCAACTCATAGCAATAGTATCCTTCCCAGTCATAGCGTCCATAGCACTTGCCCTTTGGTTTCTGAGACGGAAAAAACCTCCACAACCAAAGGAACCTACGGATGAAGTAGACATCGATAAGCTGTTTGAAAGAGAGAAGCACTTGAGACCCGAGGAAGTGCAAGTGATCCGTTTTCTCGCCGAAAAACACGGGACTGCGTTTGAAGCGGAGCTTTATGAAAAACTGAACCTTCCGAGAACGACGACTTGGCGCCTTCTAAAAAGACTAGAGAAAATGGAGATAGTTGACATACGGAAGTCTAGGCGACAGAACATAGTCTCAATTAGAAAGAAGTACATGAAAAAGTAGTGTACAATCGACGCCGGTTTAAGCCTAAATTCAGGTTTATTTCCATTTTGGAACAGTTTTTCCACGTTTTTTCACGGATTTCCTAAAGTAAGCCAACGACAACTTAATTGTGGGGATAAAAAATGCAGAAAAAAATTAAAATCTCCATAGCTGCGGTCGCTGCGTTGATGCTTGTAATCTTGGCAGTAAACCTCGCAATGGGCGCAACAATTGCTGCAAACACTCCTGCTCCTGCTGCGGCAAACGCGCTAGAAGCAACAGAAGAAACAAACCAGAACGATAGCATCGTAATTTCGCCGGAACAAGCAGAAAACAAAGAACAACTCAGAGAAATGGCGCCTGCAACGCCAGAAGAAGCAGAAAGAAGCATCTATCCGATAAGACGCAGATTTCTAATGTGGACTCACGACGGCACGCACATAATGTGGGGCGTCTACGGGAACGGCAGATTCGTAGGCACTGACAACTTAGGTAAGCGATGCTGGGGCATATACGGAAAAGGCGTCTTCGCTGGATTCTACGATGGTGAATTCTTCTGGGGCAAATACTGCAATGGGTCATGGAAGGCAGAATATCTGTTCGGTTTAGAATACTCCCGAGGAAAATACGTGCTATTCCCGCCACCTGCAATAACAGCTGACAACGCAGCAGTTCCATAAGGGTGTAATCCCTACATCTCCTCTTTTTTTAGTGGTGTACGATTAGAGAAGAATGCTATATAGTGAAGTATAGAGAGCATTGTTTATATTTTTCAGCGCGGTGATATTAGCCGTGACGGCAGAATGAACCATTGGGAAATGGAAAACGCGGTCCACCTTGGGGTCGCGCTGAAAGAAGCTGGCTTTCAGGTTTCCCAGATATGCTGTTCACGCCCAAGCTGCTTTGATTTCGCAGCAAGGAAAGAGGATAAAACCGTTTTAGTGAAGGTTAATTCTGATGTGGATACTTTTCCCGCTCAGAGCGCTCGGGAGCTTAAGGTAATAGCTGGTCGCCTTTCAGCTGCTTCTTTGATAATTAGCCAGCAGGCGCATGGTAAGCCTCTGGAAGATGATACGGTTTACTCGCGGAACGCGGTTTTTGTGGTTACGGAGAAGACTATAAGGAATATAGTGCTTCAGACGGCGAATCCGTTGATTTATGCGGGGCCTGGGGGTTATACTGTTGAGGTTGATGGGGTGCTTATTGAGAAGAGGCGGAAGGAGTTGGGTCTTTCTGTTGGTAAGCTTGCGGCGATGGTGGGTGTTTCTCGGAGGACTCTTTATGGTTATGAGAGGGGTATGACGAGGGCGTCGGTGGCGTCGGCGTATAAGTTGGCTAAGACTTTGGGGGTTCCGGTGGTGAAGCCTATTAATGTTCTTGGGAGAACGCGGAGGCAGAGTCAGTGTCTTCTTTTGAAGGCGAAGCATGCTATTGCTGGGAAGGTGTTGCTTCAGAAGGTTTTTAGGAAGTTTGCTTTTTGTGATATTTCTCCTGTTCATAGGGCGCCTTTTGATTTTGTTATGAATGTTCCGAGTGGTGGGTATGTGATTGTGGGTAGTGTGGCTTTGAATGGTGAGAGGAATTTGGGGAATAGGGTGGAGGAGCTTTTGAGTATTTGTCAGGTGGTTCATGCGTATCCGGTTTTGGTTACGGAGAAGCGGAAGTATTGTGGTGGGGATGTGGCGTGTGTTTGTGTGGATGAGTTGTCTGTAATGCGTTCGCCTGAGGATTTGATTGCTAGCGTTTAGGCGAGTTTTCTTTGGGTTGTGCCTTTTTCGTTTTTGGCTTGTTTTGCGGGTTTCCAGGATTTTCTTACGCAGTCTGCGTGTTCAGCGTGTGTTTGGAGCCATTGTTTTAGGAAGTTTGTGGTTTTTTGGTCGGTTAGGTATCCGCTACCGAAGTCGCCGTATTCGTCTTTTAAGGCTGCGATTTCTTTGTCGCGTTCTACTTTTGCTATGATGGAGGCGGCGGAGACGATAGGGTAGATTTTGTCGGCTTTGTGTTTTGAGGTGATTTGTGTTTTGGTGGTTAGTCCTTCTTGGATGTGGTGTTTGAAGCGTTCTTCGTTTACGTCGGCGGCGTCGATGTAGGTTTTGTCTGGTTTTAGGGTGTTTATTATTTGTGTCATTGTTTGTGCTTCTAGTCGGTTTAGTTTGTGGTGTTTTCTTTGGCTGTTTACTGCTTGGTCGATTTGTTTTGGTGTAAGTTTTATGATGCGTTGTTTTTCTGTTATGTTTGTGATTTGTGTGGCGAGGGTTTGGCGTTTTTTGGGGGAGAGGAGTTTTGAGTCTTTTACACCTATTTTGGTTAGGAGGGGGAGGTTTTCTTCTTTTATTAGGACTCCTGCGATGACTAGTGGTCCGATGATGCAGCCGCGTCCGGCTTCGTCTATACCTGCGATTAGCATGGTGGTTTTGCGCCTTGTTTACGGAAATGGCTTATTGTTGTTGTAGGTTATAATGTTTTCATTTGGTTGGGTTTTGTCTGTTGTGCTCGGTGTAGTCTATAGCCCCTCTATTTAAAGGGTGAAGTGCTGAGTGAATAGCGGGTTTGAGGCTGGCTTCTTTGGATTTGTTCACCTCCTTTGGGGGTGGGTTGGAGCGAAGCCTATAAGAATCCTAACGAAATTTACCAATTAATTAATTTGCAAGTTTTGAATTTTGCTTGGAATCGTCGGCAACTTGCGGGGGAGCATGGAAATCGATGTGGACTTCCGCCCGCGGTTATGTCGGTTTTGGGAATATTGTTTGTGGTGGAATAGCCATTATTATATATTAATACATAAGATGCTGTTGGGGCGCGTAGATGTTCGACAACATATTCAAGAAAAAACCTGAACCCGAAGAACCAAAGGTAACCGAAGAACCCGAACCCGAGGTAGCCGAAAAGCCAGAAAAACCAAGCAAAAAAGCGAAAAAAACCAGAAAACCAGCCAAAGCAAAACCAGCTGAAGACGCTGATTTGCCAATGTACGCAGACGCATACGCGGACGCGAAAGCCGCAGAAAACGAGTTCATCGGCATCAGAGAATACGGTTCAGCCGTGGAAATCGCGGAGAAAATAGACAGAGAAATAGCCGCCACAAAAAGCGCCCTCGGCGAATCCCTGCGCAGACTAGACAACGTGAGAGCGATAGCTGAAAAATCGAAGAGGCTACACGACATAGTCAGCAAGGTAGCGGGCAAAAAGCAAGCCGCAGGAAGCGCGGAGCAAGTAGAAGTGAACGGGTTAGAAATAGTTTTGGATGCCACGCCCTTACAGGAGTTAACAGCCATAGAAAGTGTGGTGAGAAGCCATCAGCAGCGCTTGCTGGACCTGCAAAAAGCCAAAGACTCCCTGGAACCCCTTGACCAGTTCGGCGACACCGAAGGCATACGATACCTAGTGCTTGAAAAACAAGGAATCCCCGAACAAATCCTACTCAAAATCACATAAAACCCCTTTTAACAGTAAACGCGCCACTAGTGCTCTGCGAGAGCTAACCCCCTCCCTTATAAATAGGCTCAACTTTGGCTTGGCAGTTAATGGTTGAAAAAACTACCCTACTGGTTTCTGCATTGAATCGTTATTAGGCTCAAAACCTTCTAGGAAATGAGGCTGTTCAATTAGCGTGAACCTTCTCGCATTTATTGTTAATGTTTTTTAGAACTCCTTGACGGACTCTTAATTGGTGGAATATAAGGTCAGATATGACTGTGCCGTAGAAGCTAATTTCATTGTTTCAAGACGTTTATCAAGTATTTTCTGATTTTTGAGTCAAGATCAAAGTAAACTGTCTTGCCAGCAACTTTCGCAGACTTAATATATCTTTTCTTAACGAAAGCATCGAGGGTCTCTTTCTCTGACTCGGTAAAATTTTCCTTGGGGAACATAGCATTTCCTTCAATCTTGAGAAGGCTAGTCGCAAATCTTCTGGGAAGCATTTGAAAAGTTTTTTCTTCTCCAAGCTTATTGCGTTTATCGTATTCTTCGTGGATTGGGACAAGATTTTCTTTGCATAATTCAAATGCATTATCGGCGTGTACAATTGCGAAAGGCTCAATCGCTTCTTTTGGCGTTTTCAAACTTTCCTTGTTCTTGCTATCAACGTTCAAATTGGTTTTTCCACATTCAGACTTATTTTTGAGGCAAAAAATGCCTCCTGACATATAAGTTTTGCCTATCCCTGGGTTTTAAATAATATTTAAAGGAAAAAGATGGTATGTGATAGTATTGGTGCGTCCAGCCAAATTTGAACCCTATTTTTAAAAGGTATAGTGTTGTTTGGTTCGTTTTGTTTATATATGTGTGTTGGAATGTATGGTGTGCAAAAGAGGAAACACAAGCTATGGGTTCTAAATCCCCAAGAGGCGAATTCGCCGCAAGACAACTCAAACAAAAACGGAAAAAATTCCGTTGGTCAGATCGCTACTTCAACCGCCGCATGCTCCGCCTAGACGAAAAAGTAGACCCCCTCCAAGGCGCACCCATGAGCCGCGGCATAGTCCTAGAAAAAGTAGGCGTTGAATCGAAACAACCAAACAGCGCCATACGCAAATGCGTTAGGACTCAACTTATCAAAAACGGACGCTTAATCACCGCCTTCCTCCCTGGAGACGGCGCCCTAAACCTCGTCGATGAACATGATGAAGTGGTCGTCGAAGGCATAGGTGGCACCCGAGGCGGAGCCATGGGCGACATCCCAGGCGTCCGCTGGAAAGTCATCATGGTCAACGGCGTAAGCCTAAACGAACTCGTCTACGGACGCAAAACCAAACCCGCACGGTAATCGCCATGAGCAAAGCAAAACCAGAAATCCTACTCTTCCAAAAATGGACCTTCAACGACATAGCAGTCAAAGATCCAGGACTAAAACGCTACATAAACCTAACACCTATGACCCTACCCCACAGCATGGGACGCCACGAGCATCAGCGCTTCCGCAAAGCAAAAGTAAACATCGTTGAGCGCTTAATTAACGGCTTCATGCGACCTGGCAAAAACGCAGGCAAAAAAGCCAAAACCACCAACTTCGTGAAGCAAGCGTTCGAGATAATCCACTTGCGCACGGGAAAAAACCCCATAGAAATCCTCGTCAAAGCCGTAGAAAACAGCGCACCATGCGAAGACACCACACGCATAAGCTACGGCGGAGTCGTCTACCACCTATCTGTGGACATCGCACCGCAACGACGCATAGACCTCGCCATCCGCCACCTCACAGACGCCGCCCGCAAAGCCTCAGCCAACAACCCCCGCAGCATACAAGAAACCATCGCAGACGAACTAATCCTCGCAGCCAACCACGACATCAAAAGCGCAGCCATCGCCAAACGCCACGAAATAGAACGCATCGCCCAGTCATCGCGCTAGCGCACATGAATCTCCACCACATCCCCATCTTCTAAGGCAAAACCCAACCCAACCTTCTGAGGACTAAACACCAAACGCTCAGCCCACACCCTCGCAAAAGCAAAATCCCGCTCAAAATCCGAATGAATACTCCGCGCCAAATCCGCCAACGTGGCGCCACGCCGAAGCGTAAACGGACGCTGCGAAGGCTCCCTAGCGCCAGGCTCCTTCGTATAAACCCGAATTACGCCTAACTCCCTGAAAAGCACAGCACCAAGCCGCTCCAGCCCAAGCTTTTTCTCACAAGAAACAGCAACCACCGGCAACCGCCCACCCACAAAACCCTCCAACCGCCGCAACTCAGCCTCCGCACCCGCCACATCCAACTTATTCGCCACCACAACCGCCGGCCTGTACGTAGTACTCTCAAAAATCGCATCCTCCACCTCATCCAACGTCACTTCACCAGAAATCTTCACCACCGCATCCCCAACACGATAACTCCGCAAAAGCGCCTCAACCTCCCGCATACTACAACCCACAAGCCTGCCCACAAGGATTATGCGCAAACCAGCACCCATAAACCGCCTATCAATATCCACCCGCCCCCGCGGCTTACTCACCAAAACACGCGCCTTCTCCAACTCACCCAACACGAGGCTTAACTGCGCCACAGCATCACCAGACAAATCCACCATCAAAACCAACCCATCAGCATTCCGCGCCAACGCAAGCGACTGCAAACCCCAAGCACGCCCCCCCGCAGAACCTTCCATTACTGCGGGCGCCTCCACAACCTGAAACTGCACATCCTCGAAGCTCATCACCGCGGGCACAGGCTCCCGCGTAGTAAAAGGCGCCGCCGACACTGCTACATTCGCATTCGTCACCGCCGACAACAAACAGCTTTTACCAACGTTAGTCACACCCAAAAGCACCACCTGCGCTGCGCCTTCCTTCTCAATAAAAAACTTCGGCCCGCCCCGCCCAGCCCGCTTAGCCTTCCGCTCCTCCATCTCCCGCCGCAAAACAGCCATCTTCTTCTTAATCTGCCCACGCAACTTCATGGTACCCTTATGCTGCGGCACGAGGCTTAGGAACTCCTGCATCCGCTTAAGCTTCTCTCTGGGATTGCGCGTAGCTTCAACCTCAGCCCACTTATCCTTAGCCTCAGGAGGCAAATTCGTCGGCATACCACTTCAACAGCATAATATTCAGCGAAAACAAGTTTAATACAATTTCCTAATCCCACAACACCCGCGCAATTTGACATCATAAACTTAAAATAACTGGAAGAACAGTTGTGATAACGCACTAAAATTTAAGGAAAAAACAAAAAATAGAGGAAGAAAAAACATGAGCAAAACCGCAAAACCCCACTTAAACCTCGTAATCATGGGGCACGTAGACCACGGAAAATCCACCACCACCGGACACTTGCTGTACCAAGCAGGCGCCATCGACGAAAGAACCATAAAGGCTTTCGAAGACGAAGCCGCAAAACTTGGCAAAGGCACATTCAAGTACGCGTGGGTCCTCGACAACCTCAAAGAAGAACGCGAAAGAGGCGTAACCATAGACCTCCGATTCCTAAAATTTGAAACCAACAAATTCTACTTCACAATCATAGACGCGCCAGGACACAGAGACTTCGTCAAAAACATGATCACAGGCGCAAGCCAAGCCGACGCCGCCGTACTCTTTGTCTCAGCCAAAAAAGGCGAATTCGAAGCAGGCATCGGCCCAGGCGGTCAAACACGCGAACACGCGTTTCTAGCTTTCACCTTAGGCGTCCGCCAAGTAGTAGTTGCTGTTAACAAAATGGACGACATCACGGTTAACTGGAGCAAAGAACGATACGAAGAGATCAAAAACGAAGTTACACGCATGCTAAAAATGGTAGGCTTCAAGGTTGACAAGGTTAGCTTTGTACCCACTTCAGGATGGACAGGCGACAACCTAGCAAAGAAAAGCGACAAAATGTCCTGGTACACTGGGCCAACTTTGATTGAAGCGTTGGATCTTTTAGAAGTGCCTCCTAAGCCAACTAACAAACCATTACGAGTTCCCATTCAAGACGTTTACAGCATCACTGGCATAGGCACGGTTCCTGTTGGCAGAGTTGAAACAGGTGTGCTTAAGGAAGGTACTACCCTCGTTTTCATGCCATCCAACAAGACTGCAGAAGTGAAATCTATGGAAATGCACCACTCCAGAATCCCAGTAGCTGAACCAGGCGACAACATTGGAATGAACGTTAGAGGCATAGCCAAAACTGAAGTTCACCGCGGAGACGTAGCAGGACCAGTGGACAACCCGCCCACCGTAGCCACAGAGTTCATCGGACAAGTAATCGTGATTTACCACCCAACCGCCATAGCCGCTGGATACACGCCAGTTCTCCACTACCACACAGGCCAAATCGCCTGCAGGTTCACCGAACTCCTGAAGAAACTCGACCCGCGCACAGGCCAAGTTGTCGAAGAGAAACCCAGCTTTCTCAAAACTGGCGACGCAGCGTGGGTAAGGATGGAGCCTCTGCGCCCGATAGCCATAGAAACCTACCAAGACTTTCCAGAACTCGGTCGCTTCGCCGTTAGAGACATGGGCACAACTGTTGCTGCTGGCGTCGTAAAGGAAATCACCAAAAAGGGACTTTAAACTCTCCCATCTTTTTTTGTTAACAACTCTTTTGAAAGCTTTCTCTTGTGACATGCATTCGTGAGAGCGGATAATTTAGTTTAGATAGCGGTGGGGCATAGAAGACTGTTATAGAACATGTTGGCTGCTGTTCTAGTCCATAGTGGGCGTTTGCTGTTGTACAGCGGCAATCACAAGTTTTAAAGTCTTGCACAGACATATAGTACAATTTAGAAGTTAAGACAAGAGGTGGGTAGTTATGGGTTCTCGCGTTAGAAAATCGAGGAGATCCCTGATAGATAAGGAACTTCGCCCCAGCTTGCAGACAAAAACTACCGAAGAACACTTCGACGAAATACTGGAGAACGTTTCATTAAAAAATATGCCTTTAGAAGAAAGACGAAAAGAAGCGCAAAAACCGTTATACTTAGCAAGGTATGAATAAGCAGGCTTCACCGTTTCACGAGAGTGGAATTTAGCCACGTAAAGCATCTACTAAACTAGGTTAGCTATGAGTTCTCTCTTTTCATTTTTTCACTCATAAGCGCCTGAGAGCCTCGGCGGGTTGCAGTTTTGCAGCTTTCCAAGCAGGAAAGGCTCCTGCTAATATTCCTCCACTGATGGAGAGTATTAGACCAAGTAGCACCACAAAAGGTGAAACTGCCAAAACAAGATTCTGCGTAGACAGCAAGCCAAGTTGAGGAATAAGAAATGTGACTAAGTAGCCGATGCCCACGCCTATAATTCCGCCCACGAGACCTTGTAGCAGGGATTCTAGAAACAGCTGTTTAATAATGTCGGAATTTGTCCAACCTATCGCTTTCAGGATGCCAATTTCCTTGGTCCGTTCCACAACCGACGCGAATTGAGACTTAAGTGTAAACAACATTACGGAAACGACGATAACAGCGGATATTGCCCAAGCACTGTCTTCGGTAACTGGAACCACTTTTCTGGCAGCCACACCACATTGGTAGCCAACTATGGCACCCGCTTGTCCAGCGTACGATTCCATAGTTTCCAAGACAGACTGCTCAACGGCACTAATATATGCTGAATCGCCTTCAGAAGAGATCTCCACGAGTACGACGTTAATGTCTCTCACTGCAAAATTGTAAAGGTCCCCATAAAATCCTGCAATTTCCTGAACCACAGCGAGAGGCGCGTACATGTTAGCGATTCCAGCAGGTCTACTGTAAAGGCTGGGATTTACTATTCCTACAACAGTGAAATTGCGATTAAACGCAGCTACATTGTCGCCCACATTGAGTTTAGATAGGTCAGCGAAAACTGAGTCGACAAGAACAGCTCCAAAATCATACACTTTTGAATAGTTACCCTCCACAAGCATTTTAGAAGACACCACGTTGGTTTCGGTTGCTAAAGAATCAAAGTTGACTCCGCATATTGTGAGATTATTAAACCTGAACATCAAGCAGGGTGCAGCGTTTGCGACGCCAGACAAAGCCTTTACTGTTTCAACTATGCTTAAGTTGAAAGTGGGCGTGTACGTGTCCTTGAAAAAAGGTCCCACCTCCCCAAACTGGCAGGGGCAAGCCTTTGAAGCAGGAATGTAAACCACGAAATGAGTCCCGATTCGATTCAATTCTCCCTTCGCCACGATATTATAGCCTTGTGCAAGCGTGATTGTGATTATCAAGAAAGCAACCGCAATAATATAACCCAAAACGTTTGCTAAACTGCGAAGTTTTCGACGCCTGATCTCTTTCATTGCATATTGCACGAACATTGCACACTCCATATCATTCTGTTGTTCCCTATGGAAAGATTACTGTCGCTTTTTCCTCATGAACATGAACGTCGCTATCGCCACTATAATCGCTGCTGCCGTTGCTCCAACGACTGCCACAGGAAGGTATGGAAAAGGCGCGGCTGCTGCGGGAAGGGACCATATCCGAAGGTCAGGATCGCAATCGCGCGTGTTTTCAATTTGCATGCATCCAACAGTTATTATTTCGACGACTCCGTCATTGTCTACGTCGCCTGTGCCAACATTCCATACGGAGACGGCTTCGCCAACGATCCAGTCTTCGCTTTGTTTCAACGTTAAGGTATTTCCGTCCCAGCACCAGACTCTAATTTGAGCCTGTGCCTTGTCGGCGGCGTCTTGTGCAAAACTGCCATACCCAGCTGAGCTACCACTGGTCACGATTTCTATTTTGCCGTCACCATCAACATCATTAATCGATATCGATTTGAGTTCGGTAATATCTGATGTCATCCACTCCTGGCTTTTCTCCAAATTCAAAATGTCCCCTGTCCAATTCCAGATTCTAAGTTGTCCCTGAACCTTTTCTCCATCATAGGTAAATCCGCCAGTGACTATTTCCGGAAAGCCATCGTCATCTACATCTCCCACCTTAACATTGTGAGCCATTGTGTTGCCCATAACGTTGCCAGCGTTGTCCACGGAGTAACCATCCACCATGCGCCATTCCGCATTTGCTTTCATAGACAAATCCGTCCCGTCAAATTGCCAGACACACACTTGCCCACTGCAGTTTTCGAGGCTATTAACATAGCCACATGTGACAATCTCAATCACACCGTCCTTGTCTAAGTCACCTGCGTTGACAGAGCTACCGCGAGCAATTTCGGAAGCAGCAGTCCATTCAGCACTTTTCTTGAGAAAAAGGCTGTTACCGTCCCACTGCCAAACACTAAGCTGCGCGGCAGATTGAGTAGTGTTGTAGGCTCTTGCAACGGTGACTATTTCAGGCTTATTGTCCTTGTCAACATCACCAACGAAAATTGCATTCGCTGATATGTCTTCGTAACTTCCTCTAAGAACTAAATCTTGTCCATTCCAGCGCCATATTCTAAGGGAGGAAACGCTATTTGTGTTATTGGTTAACCTGCCTGTTGTGATTATCTCGGTTTTGCCGTCGCCGTCAGCATCACCAGCATAAACGCACAATATGCTTCCTGTCCAACTATAATTCTTCTCAAGAGTGAGATTCGTTCCGTCCCAATTCCAGATTTTAAAAGGAGCCCAAATCGGTGTCATGTTACCGTTCGGCAAATAATTATACGAGAAACCGCCCGTAACCATTTCCTGCGCACCATCATCGTCGACGTCCGCCACAAATAGGTTATGAACACCATAATTGCAGGTGCCGCCTGTACCGTAGGTGTCCCAATGCTGTTCTACTTCTACCGTAAGGGAGCTTGATTGCGCGAAGCTCGCGTGATTGGCAAATAGAGCAAGGGTTAGTAACAGTAAGGTTACGGAAAGGGCGAGGGCAGTCTTGCGTTTCATTCTGAACCTATCCTTTACAAAATATTAAAAGAATATGAAGAGCAGTCCAGATATAGGCTTTTGGTTTGTTGGGGCACACGCGAGACTTAGCGGCTAAAAGCTGTTAACGGTCGGTTTTTGTTTGCTATTTTTGAGGAGCCGTTAATTGTTCAGGGAGCGGAAGTGAAATAAACCAAGTTCGGGTTACGTTAACATGAGTTGAGGCTATGTCTGGAACCGAAACCCTTCTTCCGTACTTGAACGAAGAAAAGAAGAACGATAAAAAACCTACAATTATCGTTGACAGCCGCGAAGCAAACACAGCCGCCAAAATCGTTAAAGGCTTGATTGAGCGCGGCGTTAAAGTCAAAACCGAAACACTTGAAAAAGGCGACTACATCCTGTCTGACCAGTGCGCGGTGGAAAGAAAAACCGTCACCGATTTTGTTTACACCCTCACTCGGAGACACCTTTTTGAGCAGTTGTTCAGGCTTAAGGATGCTTATCCGAAGTCGCTGATCCTCTTAGAGGGTTATCTGCCCATAATCTACAAGTTCAGCCACATCCAGCCCGCAGCGGTTTGGGGCGCCATGTTTAATCTGGCAAAAAACGGCATAGCCTTAGTCAACACGACATCCTACAAAGAGACAATCGACTTTCTCTACGTGGCTGCCAGACAAGAACAAATCGTGGAAAAAAGAGCGCCAACAGTTCATCCCTTTAAAAAAACTGAAACCTTAGCTGATGCTCAGGTGTATTTTGTCGCCAGTTTACCCAATATCGGAAGAGAAAAAGCCACCGCCATACTCAAATCCTACCAAACACCGCTGAACGCGCTTATCAACGTGGACGATTGGTCAAAAGCGGTTTACGGGCTTGGACCAGTAATAAGCAACAAAGTCAAAGAGGTTCTGAGCACACCTTACAAAGAATAAAACACGCTTGTCAGTAGCCCTTTTTTCATCTTCTTCACAATCATCATTGATTACCTCTGCTGAAGTGCCTATTATTTAAAAAAGTGATTACAGATTCACAAACCATAAAACCGAAAAATCCTCCATCTAAATATCAAAGTCAAAAGATGGAAAAACAAGATGGACAAAATACGGCTACTTCTGACTTTAATTACAATAGCCATTGTTGTTGTGCCTATTGTAGGAATGTTGCTTGCTTACCAAGGCAACCTCTTAGGATTGTTCGTTCCTCCTGAGATAACTGAAACAGCAGATGCTTTATTTGGTGGCGGCGGCGACAATGGGTCTGGGCTGGAACCTCCTACTATGGTGGGTGAACCCGAATACGATGAAGCGACAGGAACTTTTTCAGCGACTTTCCAGTTCAAGAACAGCTTTCCCGTTAATATTACTATTAAATCGTTGACTGGAAACATTGAATGTGTTGAACATCGTTTTACTTTGGGCAATGCCAGCCTCAGCAAGCCTGTCAGCATAGATGCGGGCGAAACTGGAACATTGACTATTGTCGGCGCTTGGACAAATGCGGCGAAGAGTCACTTTGAAACTGGGCACAAAAATGAAGAATTTGTTGATGTTGTCTTGGTGGATTTCGCGGTAGATATTAGCGGAATTCAAATCGCGCTTGACCCAAGTCAGATGGAGCAGACGATGCAGGTTCCGAATCCAGCCTATTAGGGGTGAAATGGGTGAACGCTATTTTAGCTAAGTTTAACTGGTTTGGGCTCGCTGGCGGCGCTACAACGCTTCTGGTAATTGCAGTGTCGCTGATTTATCCTTGGTGGCAGCTTACAGTCGGCGATGACTTAATGACGATAAACGCCTCACCTGTGAACACGAACTTCGGGTTTCTAGACACTTCGTTCACCATACCGTTCATCTGGGCGCTTAACATTGTCAGCATACTTAGCCTACTTGCAAGCGGCATCGCGATGCTAATTTACTCCATTATCCCGAGAAAATCCTACTCCAAACATCTGCTCGGCTTCGGCTACAAGAAACCATTGTATACGGTGCTGTTCTTCATAATTGGCTTGGTTGTTACCACCATAATTCTTCAAGCGGTATTAAGCATAAATGTTCCTTTGATGGGGTCAACAACTAGCACGTTGCCCATACCTTTTGTCTCTGGCGTAACCCTAAGCTTTCTCTTGACAGCAGGATTCCAATGGTCTTTCTGGCTGGCTGTAGTGGCAGCAGCGCTTTGCATAGCCGCAAGATTGTACCACAGAAAAGTCGCCCCCACGCCTTCGGCTACGACAGCTACGTAGAAAGCAAGTTTAGGAAAGCGAACATTGTGAGCCTCAAATAACGCTTTGTTTAACCACTTAACGTTCTAATCCGTCGCACTGCTCCGGTGTCCGCCCATATTCCAACGGCTATGCGGTTAACCCCGCCTGGGTAAACCTTGTCAAGATAAAGGGTGACCTCCCAGTAGGGGACTAATGCTAGACCTGCTTCTCTGAGAGTTGGGTGAAATATAACTGAAACAGGTTCTTCCAACACGTTGAAACCAGACACTACTGCACCGTCAGCTTCCCATGTGAAACCCTGCACGGCGTTTCTTGCGATTGCAATAGCCTCCTCTTCGGTGGCGACACTAACTTCAGTGGTTCCAATGGTGAAAAGGTAGTATCCGTCGGTTAGTTCTTCCAGAACGCGGTTTTCGAAAACTAAGCTCAAGCTTTTCGCTGAAAAGTCAACACCGTTTTCCGTGTACAGCCACAGGAATTTTGTGGTATCTCCAGAGACTGAGACCTGAAGCTTTATGTTGCCAGCTGTCACTTCAGCGTTTTCTGTTTCGTTAACTGAGTCTAACATGCTGCTCATCTCTTCCAAGTAAGAAGCGTCCCCAAAGGAACTGAACCGCTCCAGCAGATTCTTAGCAGCATCGAAGATGGTGTAAGGTTGAGCCTGAGCGTAGATTGGTAAACCCTCACGCAAAGATATTTGATACATAGACAACTTGTTGTTTCTAAACCTGAAAAACATATCAATTTTGCTTTCACTATTTGTAAGCGAATACTTCAGAATTTGCTCGACGACGCCGCCTAAATCAGAACGAGATTCCACAGTGTTGCTCAACAGAGTTGCCTCGTATTTTGTAACGTCAATTTGGATAACGTCCCGAAGGAAAATAATCGCTTTGTCTGTGCCAGCGCTCCAAGATAACAATTGGTCATACTTTGACTCCAAGACTTCATGCTCACTGGACAGCTGGTTCAAAACGCCATATTGCACGAAGGACATGCTTGCCAAAAGAACAACGCTTATAATTAGTATTGCAAGAATAGACTTCCACCTTAAAGGTAAAGACAAACGGTACTTTGATTGAATAGCTGGTGCTTCTTCCACAATTTTCATCGTGTCCACAGAAGCTACGCCGAAAGTGGATAACTTGTACTTTCCATCCTCGGATTTAGTTAAGAGTTCGCCGAGGTTTTCAAGGTGATACGTCAAATGAGAACTGGAAATTTCAAGCGTCTCCAGCATTTCCGAGAAGGTCATTGACTTCTGCGAGAGCATACGAAGAATCTTGCGGCGCGAAGGATGCTTCAAAGAACTAAACATGGTTGAGTAAATTTCTTCCTCTGAATTGGACATGTCCTCACCCACTTAACTACTATTATGTGGATGCCCCTTAGAAAACTTTTGTTTGTCAAGAAACCTTGACTAAGGTTTAAGCCGTTTAGTCAAGAAACCTTGACTAAAAACTGGGCGTTTCGGGCTTGTTTAGTCAAGAAACCTTTACAAAAACCCTTTTATCACAAAAAAGCCCGGTATTAAGCAGGGGCTTTAAAGGAGCGAAAGTTGATTGATAACGCCTGTTTCGCTTAGAAGCGTCCCAAGAAAGAGATGCGTAAAAAGGAAAATTCTAAAGTCCTTTAGCATCATCTTTGCATCGCTATTGATAGCATCTTCTTGTGTAATATTCCAAACCCAAGCAGCGCCAATATCGGGAGTCCAAGTCCAAATTGTGGATTCAGTAGGCAACGGCGGTCATGATTTTTCTCTTGCCTTAGACTTGAACGGTAGTCCTCACATAAGTTATTACGACGGTAGCAACAGCGGCTTGAAATATGCGTCATTGAATGGGTTAAGTTGGAATATTCAGGTTGTTGACTCAGGTGGAGTAACTGGACGCGATGGTCTTTACAGTTCCCTCCAGCTAGATTCCAGCGGTAGTCCGCACATAAGCTACTGTGCATTTGACGAGACTCATCACGGTTATCTGAAGTACGCTTGGTGGAATGGGTTAAGTTGGAACACGCAAACAGTGGATCCCATTGGTTCAGGATGGTTTACTTCTCTAGCCTTGGATTCTCAAGGCAATCCACACATAAGCTATTACGGTTACTATTCTCTGCAGTATGCTTCGTGGGATGGCGAAAAATGGAAAATCGAAATTGTGGACCCAGGAAAATTTGGATCTACCGATTCAATGATTTCTATTGGTTGGCATAGTTCTCTTGTGCTTGATTCAAACGATAATCCACACATAAGCTATTATCATAAAACGAACGGCGACTTGAAATATGCAAATTGGAATGGCTCTGGATGGAATGTGCAAACTGTGGATTCAGCAGGAGACGTTGGTTTAGACACTTCGTTGGCTTTCGACTCCAGTGGTAACCCACATATAAGCTACTGTGGCGATACTGGCTTGAAGTATGCTGTGTGGAACGGTTCTGGATGGAACATTCAAATCGTGGACACAACCGGAGAGCCAAGGGCCTTTGTCGGCGCTTCTTCATCCTTGGCTTTGGATTCTAAGGATAAACCACACATAAGCTACATTGACCAGTATAGAGGTACTGTGCTTAAGTATGCTTTCTTGAACGGGTCTTCTTGGGAAATTCATACTTTGTCCGAACGAGCTCGTGGCGGCTATTCCACTTCTCTTGCCTTAGATTCTAACGACAAGGTGCATATAGCTCATGGTGATTATACCACTCACGTTCTCAACTATGTCATTATAGACCCAGCACTCTTGCCTCCGCCCACACCTCTACCTGATCCAGTACCGCCAACGCCCCCCAGTCCTTTCACTACACCAGCATCACCAGCAGGAACCATTAAGACGGTAGACTCCTTTGGAAACGTTGGCAAGTATTCTTCATTAGCTCTGGATGCTGAGGGTAATCCGCACATAAGTTATCATGACGTAACAAACAACGATTTGAAGTATGCATACTGCAATGGCTCAACGTGGCATGTTGAGACAGTAGACTATTCAACATGGCTTGGATTATACTCTTCTCTTGCTCTTGACCCGAGTGGTAACCCATGTATAAGCTATTATGATAATTGGGATAGCGACTTGAAATATGCTGCATGGAACGGCTCAGCCTGGAATACTCAAATTGTGGACCCAGCAGGTGGCGGTTTTACTTCGCTTGCAATAGACTCCAACGGCAACCCACACATAAGCTACTTTGCTGGAGCAAATTGTGATCTGAAATATGCTGCATGGGACGGTTCATCTTGGCGCATTCAAACAGTGGATTCGGAAGGATGGGTTGGCGAGTTTACGTCAATTGCTCTTGATTCCAACGGCAACCCACACATAAGCTACTACGATATAACAAAGGGCGATTTAAAATACGCCAGCTGGACCGGTTCAGGCTGGCAGCTTCAGACAGTAGATTCAACAGGCGACGTTGGCTGGTCTACTTCTCTTGAGCTGGATTCAAGTGATAATGCACACATAAGCTACCTTGATTCAACAAGCGCCCAGTTGAAATACGCTGCATGGACTGATTTAGGCTGGGATATCCAAATTGTAGATTCGGTAGGAAATGCGAACTTCTTCCAGAACTGGCTTAACTGCACTTCTCTTGCCTTGGATTCCAATGGGTACCCTCACATAAGCTACTTTGACGGCGTAATGAGCAACTTGAAGTATGCTTGGTGGAACGGTTCTTCATGGACCAACCAGACGGTAGATTCATTGTTTAATGTTGGCTGGTGTTCGTCTCTTGCGCTGGATTCAAACAACAGGGCACATATAAGCTACTATGATGCTTCTAATGGAGATTTGAGATATGTCTGTTCACCAAACGCAACAGGTTTTCCGCCGCAGCCTATACCCAACCCATCGACTCTGCACCAAGAAAAAATGATGAGCTTTTTGAGCGACATAATCGGGCTGGACTTGACAAAGTACACTTTGACGACGAGAGTGCTGCCTCAAAGTTCATACATGGGCATTCCAGAAGATGCAAATTACATAATTCTTAGTTCCGATCAAAGCTACATGCGAGTGCTTTTCAATTTCGTTAATGGAACCGTGCATACGGCTAGTTTTTTGGACAACACCGGCACACCTCAGATGAAAAAACCAGTTGGAACAACGCTTGAAATGTCTAAGGACTTTATGAGCAATTACCAAGCCTTTACGGGAGATTCATTCTATGGAACACTGAGGTCTATGCTGGACAGTGTTAGCGTCGAAGAGGATTATACGCAAACTTTAGGAAACGTCAAGTTCGATTTATTCATCCATGACACCGACAGCTACGTAACTTTCGGGTGGACATACACTTACAAAGGAATTAATGCTATCCAAAAAGGGGTATTCTTAAGCTACCAAAACGGCTTCCTCAAGACGTTTATGGACAATTGGAATCTCTACAAAATAGGTAGCACCGACGTGAACCTCTCCGAGGAAGAAGCAAAAAGCATTGCTGTAAACGCTTCAAAAAAATACGGGCATGAACTCTCGGGAGCAGTCAGCGCAACCTTGTTTTTCTGCTCCGCGCATTCCGCCGATAAACCACGGGGTCAAGACCCTTTAACATTTTATCTTGCGTGGCGAGTCGAAGTTGAATATGTCAAGTGGTCTGACACCGTTACTGGAGTAATCGTTGACATCTGGGCGGATACCAAAGAAATAATCCGCGTGCGAGAGGCGAAAGTAATGATAAAGAACAGCCCCTTTTCTGAACCATCACCTTCGCCTGAACCATCACCAACTCCTGCTCCGTCCCCATCTCCCTCACCTAATCTATCTAAATCGTCATCCCCCACCACGGACCCAACACCCATACCCGCGGCTCCAGAGTTTACACCGTGGATAGCTCTCCCTCTACTTATGATAACTACGCTGGTTGGAGGGCTGATTTACAGAAAGAAAATCATTAAAGGAGGTGAAGCCTAATGGCGACAAAAAAAGCACCATTATACATGGTAACGTGGCGGTGCACCAGAAGATGCGTAGGCAACTGCCTATACTGCAGTTACACCCCCGAACACGCCAAAGACGACGAAGTAGACACCAAAACCGCCTACAAAATCGTTGACGAAGTTTACTATTTCGGATCCCCGTGCTTTGGCATAAGCGGCGGAGAACCCCTAATCCGACAAGACATCTTTGACATAATAGAATACGCCAAAAAAATTGGTTTCGGAGTGAGTTTGATAACTAGCGGATTCGCCTTCGACGAAAAAAGACTCAACAACCTCGTGCGCAACGAAGTTTACACGGCAGTCAGCATCGACGGCGACAGAGAATCCAACGACACGATAAGAGGACGAGGAAGCTACGACAAAGCCCTATACGCCGTGAAAAAGCTTTCGGAAAACGGCATCCTAGACTGCATAGTCACCACGATGACCAAGTACAACATCAAAGACTCAGAACACGTTGTCGAACTGGCCGAAGAATACGACGCCAGAATGGTCGTCTTCCACAACCTAGTCCCAGTAGGAAGAGCAGGGTCTAACATGCCTAATTTGGCGCCTTCGCCAGAAGAGTACGAGTGGGCATTCAACAACATCTACGACTTACAGGTAAAGTACGCAGGAAGAGTACATGTGAACGTTTACGCGCCCTTCTACGCAAGAATCGTACGGCAGAGAAACCCGACAAACTTTTGGGACTGGTTCCAAAACGGCTTCCTAGGCAAGTGTACTATCGGCGGAAACTACATCAGCATTACGGAAAACGGCGACTACAGATCATGCGGCTTTAATGAAAATTATAGGCTGGGAAACGTGAAGTACAAGGGTTTGAAGGCGACTTGGAATGAACTGCAACGCTCTAAGCTGCACCTTAAGCTGAGAGACAAAAGCAACCTTAAAGGTAAGTGCGGCGTCTGCGAATACCGCGAAATATGCGGAGGCTGCAGAACACGCGCCGAATACTACACAGGAGACCTCTTCGAGAGCGACCCCGCTTGTGCGTACGTGCCTAAGGCACTCCGGGAAACATAAAACCAAACTTACAGTGCTTCTACTGCGCGAATGTCAGATGGAGAGTAAAATTCTCCATTTTTCAGATTTGGTTTATAAGCTCGAACTCCAGCTTTGCAACTCCAGAAACAGCTCCGCTATGGGCTACTCAGGAACTTCAAAACGGCATTTATATCTATAGGGGACTTGGAAAGTTCAAGGTTTAAAAGCAGACCTTAGCCCTAAAAAGTTTAAAGGTTAAGAAAACTATTCTATGACCCCTCAACAGAGTGCAGCCACAAATGCGCTTAAGCGGGGGCTGTCGGCTAGTTTGGTCTAGGCTTGTAGCCTCGGGCGCTATAGACCCCGGTTCAAATCCGGGCAGCCCCACCACCTTTTGGGTTCTGAACTCATTTGGGTTTGGGGACGGCCAGCCCCATATTATTTATTCCATTTTCGGTAGAATTAACGTTACTCACTGAATTGAACGTTGAGAACTGCATCATTAAATGTTTTAAATGGTTTGCAAACGTTTTACTCAGATTAAAGCCGAGTTCTTCAAATTTTTCAACGAGGGCTTTGTCTAAATACAATACGACATTACGTTTTGTTGCCATTGCATTCGCATCCGAGGGCTTGCGTGGGGAATTCCCATGTTATAAATGTGGCCATTTCAGAAACAATTGATTTTCTGATTTCTGAAGCGCGCTACTTGGGTTGCAACAGTAAAAAGAGAAGGAATCTGCTTACCGAGGGTGCGTGTTATATGTTTTAGCATTATAATGAGGGTTCTTAGTCCCGCAGGTTCCACAGAATTTCTCTGTTATGTTTACAGGTTTCTTGCATTTTTCGCAGTCGTACAGTAATTGCGTGCCGCAATTCGTGCAGTATTTCTGCTCCATGTTATCTGTTCCGCACATACACCGAACCATACTCAACAACCAGATTACTAGTATCTGCTCCACGCTTTAAAGTTATTCTATAATAGTCCACCACTGCAAAAGAATAGTTCTTGAGAACACGCAGTCTTGAAGAATCAACCAGTTAGGACGCGCGTGACGCACTGCTAACTCTTTTTTTCTCCCCATTCCTGAGCAAGTTTATGCGCTTCCTCCAGTTTCGTCATTACATCATCAATTTTTCCCTGTATTACGTCCCATTCAATATCTTTTAAACAGTCGATTATCCTTTGTTTTATTTTTTCTTCAGATTGTATCACACTTTTCGCCAAGTTTTTTCCTCCAAAGAAGGATTAATCCAGTGACTTACTGATAAACATTTGAATCGGAAAGCGCGGCTTTTACTCCCTACTTTTGAGAGCACGTATGTGCTTTTACGTTGTTTTTTTGGATTAAAATTAGTTTGATCCATCTTTTTTCAAGTTCATGTGCACGCCTCATAGTATTTTTAAGTCTTGAGAACAAAATGTATCATGATAAAAAATGATTTATGTAAAAAAGAACGTGAGGGTGCTTCCTGATGACACTGACGCTTTTGGCAGACTGAACTGGCTAGCCTATGTTCGTTACTGCGAAGAAGGCGAAGCTGGTCTGATGGAAATGTTGGGCTTTAGTGTTATGCGTTTTTACAGAGCGCAGAGAATATCTTTTCCAAGACGGGCTGCCATCTTTGAGTATTTCTCTCCAGTTTCACCTGACAGCTTCATAGATATAGAGACCACAGTAAAAAGAGTAGGCAAAACATCGCTTACTCTTTCACATGCTTTTTACAAGAAAAACAGTGAAGAGGGTGAACGCCTCTTGGCCGCAAAGGCTGAGGTGACCGTTGTAGCCTTCGATGAACAGGCTCATCAAAAGACTGGATTGCCTTTCCAGCTATTAGACACTCTTAAAAGGCTTGATGCTAAAGCCCAGACCTGAATTTAAATGCGCATTTATCCATGAATTCAGGCACTCTGTTACTTTTTAATTTCTCAAAATCATAGCGAGGATTTGGAATTAAAATGCAAAAAATAAGCGGGTCTTATTATAATATGCCATAATATGCAAATTCATACAATAGATTTAATAACTGCTGCGGCAAGTGAAGTTGGTAGTGTTTCAAACATGTCAAGAAAAACTCAAGTTAAAAAACAATTAATCCTAAAGCCTACTATCGTAAAGTCTTCTATCGTAAAGCCTCTCAGGACAGTGCCCTTCGAAAGCGGCTTTCACTTCTACACAGCCATTGGGAACTATACTGGAATAACCGCAACCAATCTCAGCGAGTTCGCCGCGAAGCTAAAAACCATTCCGGCGGAGTCAATTTCATTCCATTTTCAACGCAAAGACTTCCAAAAATGGATACAATACACAATTAAAGATGCTGCACTAGCCGAAAGAATAAGCAGAACAAAAGGCGAGCAATCTGCGGAAGGCCGGAGAAAAGAAATCCTCAGTACCGTAGAAGCAGTTTTACTTCACATTTAAGCTCATAAGAAATCCGTAAGAGTATTCTTAAACGAAGCTTCACCATTAGACTTTTGCCCTAAACTATTCAATTGGTCCCCCCTCATTTTTTCCCCTATATGTTAGTACGGTATTCCGCTATTTGGCAGCGGAAAGCAACTTCGAGACTGTATACTCGTTTCCGACTATACCATATACGCACCCTATATTGATTTGATTATACTACCCCCTAACTCTCTTCTGATCTGAACTGAAATATACTATGATTTGAACCGTGTATACTGCCTTGAGTAAGTGCCTTCTGAAGTGTTCTTGCTTTCCTGAAAATCAGTTGGTTGGATCAAATTTTAATCAACCAACCAAGATTTTCACACCACTAAAGTGCGGAAGTAGTAAAAGAAGCCTATTTTCCCGCATTTCGCGCCAATTATTGCATAGAGATAGGCGTTCAAGAGAAACTATATAGCGTACGCGAGCTAATCAACATATGAAGTATAATGTTCCAAAAAATTGCGCTATTGGTAGGAATAATTTTGATAGTGATAGCGGCAGTTTTGTTGATAGGCGACTTCTCGAGTGCTAACCTTGTTCCAGTAGTCTTAGGCTTGCTGGGAATATTTGTCATAGGCGTTTTTTTCCTAAGCAAGAAGAAAAAGTGGATAGTATCGAACAAATAATAGACGCTGCAATACACGATGCTTTTTGTTGGAATTATTACACCTAGGCCAAGTTCGAGGGATACCCATTTGCCACACACATGTTTCTAACACATCAAAGAATGATACACAATGACTCACACCAATGACTACGGCAGATGCATGCTATGTGGGAAATGCCACAAGTCATAAAAACCGTAATGACTTAGTTGTACAAGACAAGGATAGCTTTAAAAAAAGAGAATGCATCATTTTTTCTGTGAAAGGGAGATCGGTACATGCGAAAGAAAGGAGAAACACGAGAGCAAGATCGGGCAAAACCTCAGCCTCGGAAGAAGAAGGAAAGAGAAGAAGCGCGCAAGAAGAAAAAGCTTGCCAGACTTGAAAGGCAACAGTCCAGAAAGGCTTAGATAGATATATCTTGGTGCGCGCGCACACGTTTCCAATTCTTATTCCTTGTCGGAACATTTGTTTTCGATTGAACAGCCAACTTATCGGCAGAGAAAAAATAACATACGTGCAAAAGCACACGTTTATAGGTTACTAGGGGTATTATATCATTTGGCAGAGTCCTGATAAAGGATTCGCGCTTGAACTATTTGTCTTTTATCTCCATTCTGCTTAGCCATGGGGCTAAATGTATGAAACTAGAAAATGAAGCAAGAGCATTTGAAATGAGAATGCTGGAAAATGAAATACTCAACTTGGTCGGTGAAAGGCGAGAAGAAGTCATGGAGGCTTATCGAAAGCTTTTGTCTGCCTCATCAGATGAACCGATGTATCTAACGCGATCATAGTAGAGTAATCATCAGTATTACATTACTACATAGGAAATAGAGAAGCGGGTCGAAAACAGCGTATACTATGGCAGTGGTTCTGGGTCATCTTTAACGTGGTGGGTCTCCGAACGAGTTTGACAGAGTTCTGGCTACCCGATTTGGAATCGCTGCGATTGACATAGTACACGAGGGCAGATTCGGCGAGATGGGTGCCATCTAGGAAAACGCCATGCTGTCTGTGCCCTTGAAAACCGTTGTCGGCAAGCTAGAAACGGTTGATTTGAAGCTCTGCGAAACAGCCGCATTCTTCGGCTAGGCGAGACCCCTGCCCAATAGGCTTAGGTTCACCAAAAGAAGCAAAAAACGAGGTTCAGGCAAGTTACTTATGCCTTGCCGATGATAATTTAGAGGGCTCCAAACTAGTAAAGATTAGAGGTGGAAGTGTTGCAATCTGAGCGAAAAGGGAAGCGAATCCTGTGGTTTGAAGAACTCGGTAAAGAAGACATCCCCTTGGTTGGGGGAAAAAATGCCAACCTGGGCGAAATGATACGGGCGAAGATTAGCGTGCCACCTGGCTACGCCATCACTGCCCATGCGTATCATGAATTTATTACAAAAACTGGTATAGCTGAGGAAATCTACAAAACGATTGAACAAACTGTCACTGATGTTAACGATCCCAAACAATACGAAG
>Ga0209635_10000153_pt1 | contig 42269 bp, 42 predicted proteins | sample DeeMarSWOR230_32_FD_187463 | JGI IMG/M metagenome (GOLD analysis project Ga0209635, IMG submission 187463) | Marine sediment microbial communities from White Oak River estuary, North Carolina - WOR-2-30_32 (SPAdes) (version 2) | ecosystem: Environmental > Aquatic > Marine > Intertidal zone >...
AGAATTCGTCCTACCCACATGCTGAACATTTCGGCAAATGTGTTCTGAATCTCACAGTATGTGTTCTGAAACTCTCCTTTGGGTTTATCCCAAGTGAGCGCTCCTGTTTTTCTGTTCATGTAGAAGAATTCTGGCTCTGACTTAGACATCATTTCTCACCAATTAATCAGTCGCTTTCGGTAGAGTTTGACACCATCAATTTCGTCGAAAGGCTCATATCCTAACTCCCCAAGTTTTATAGCGTCTTCTTTTGAAGAAACTGCCTTAATAGTATATTGTTCAACCTCCTCCCTTGCATCGCTGTTTTCGTAGACGGTTGTGCTTGTTATCGAGCGATGACCCAGCTTTTTCTGAACGAAACGAATATCTCGTGTTTGAAGATAGAGTTTTGTGCCAAAGAAGTGACGGAAAGTGCGAAGGTGTATTCTCAAGAGGTTCTTGTTCGCAGTTTTCATGGCAATGTGTTTTCTTGTCCAACTAAAGTTTGACCGCATCCTTTTCCTTGCATTTTCTCCAAATACGTACTTGTTCTTTTTGGGTAGGCGCATCAACATCTCTATACATTTTTCACTCACCTTCAATGTGCGGGGTTTTCCTTTTTTTGCAGGATTTGCTATCAAGATGAGCTTGTTCTCAGTGTCTACATCTTCCCATTTGAGGCGGCTTGCTTCCACAGTTCTCGCTCCTGTCTCCTTGAGTAGTTGAAGGAAGGCGCCAGTTTTCCATCCTGCACCTGCTATGAGAATATCTAACTTCGATTCTTTCGGCACATACAAGCTGGTCTCATTTCTGGAATACTTGGGGAGCTCCCCACAATCAATTTTTGTGAATTTGCAAAAGGTTCTGTAAGCAACTATCCTGTTGTGTTTTGTTCCATCACTTGTCTTAGCGAAGGCCACAGCTTCTTTTACGCTTTCAGGGTTGAAAAGGTCGGCGCCTTTGTAATACAGAGCACGAATCGAGCCTGCACGGGTCGTTATTGTGGATTCACTGAAACCTTGTTTCTTCATATAAAACATGAATTGTAATAGTATACCTCTGAACTCTTGTTTTACCATTCCATTTTGGGCGTTTTTGGTTTGCGTTTGTTGCTGCATTTCAGCAGTCCTCTGCTGTCTATTATAGGAAGTAAAACTATTTAAGGTCTTCGCTGCAATAGGAAGTTCATGCGAAGTTACATCTTTACTCCTCTTGAGAGGAAGCAAATTAAGAGGCTTCTTGTTGGTGAAAGAGACGACGCGATCTGGAAGCTGATTCATCGAATTAGGACATTCAATGATCTTAGGACCGATGTTGACCTTTACTTGAAAGCGTCTAAGGCAGCGCTTGCAAAGAAGTAGCTGATTCTGCTTACCATCAAAACCTGCTTTACAGAGATCATCTGATTCACATGAGGGCATTGGACCACTTTGTTGAGTCACCTTTCTCTCAGCCTTTTCTTTAACGACTCTTCTATACGAGCCAAGCGCTCATGCATATCTAAAAAATCACTGAGGCTTTTGGCATTAGAATATTCAAGCTCACGAAAACCCCTGCTGTAATCAATATTTCCCTTATTGAACCAGAATCTTACTTTGTCTCCGTTACCGGTAAAGACGTCGGGCAATGCGTATTGAGCAATCGTTACAAACTCTGGATGTAAAATGTCGAACTTGTACCCATATTTCGATTGAAGAATAGCGGCGACCTCTTGGCAGGCAGCCATGCAAGCCAGAACGGCTCGCTCCTTAAAAGCACTTGAATCTACCCAAAAGCTGTTGACCCAAATAAATACACTTCGAGTAGTAACCATCACACGCAGCCCTCCACAATCAGCATAACGAGGACACCAATTCTTCAAAGGAACGATTTTACTATCCTTAACAAAACGCCTCCACCCATCACTGGAAGGAAACTCGACTATTGGAAACTTCAGACAAGCGCCATGAACCCTCACACGAAAAGTTCCATTACTTGAAAAACCCTCATTCCCCTTGAGAAGTTTTTGCCTTCCCTTTTTTGTAAGTTAATAAGTAGCTCTATATTTGCCGATTTTCATCAGAAAACCTGCTTTCAGAGCTTTTTTCGCCCAATACTCTATGGTCTGTCTTGATCTCCCGAAAGAGTCTGCAACCTCTCTTATTTGCCTATCACTGCCAAGAGATAAGATGGCCCTTGTTCCGAAATGCAAAACTCTTTCTGCTTTTGTTTTTGCATTTTCGGATGTTGCAGAATGGGAGGACTCTTTTTTGCGTGTGATCATGGAAGCTGACTCGCATTTTATCGCTTTAGCAATTGTCTGTAGATCTTTCCTTTTCCATAAAGCCAATACAAGTAACGATAATCTCTACCGAAGTAACGTGAACTAATTGTGGCGTTTGCTTGTCTTAGAATGTTATGTGCGTGGTTCCATTTTTCTGGTAAGTTTTGAGATTCATAAGCAACTTCATAGTCACCTATCTTGGCACCTTTCTGAGGTTCAACTTTAAGATGAAGAAGGTTTCTTCTTGAACAGTGGCTAATTTAACTTCGCCTTTTGTCTCTAACTCTGTAAGTTCATCAAGACTCTCTATTTTCAAAGCTTGGAGGCCCCAGAGAAATCGACCGAGAACTTCATTCTGAGTCTTCCTGTGTGGCTTTTCTTCTTGGTTCATATATTCTTCTCCCTCAGTTCAAAACACAAGTGAAGACCTTGAAAGTCGTTGTATCTCCAAACTGCGAGAATTCTTCCGATCGCTTCTTTTGGCGAAAGCCCTAACCTACGCATCTCACGGTCAAAAGCTTCCTTTGGTATCGTTGTCTCTATGGTAGATTTCGCCTTTCCTGTCCCTCGAACCTTATATCGTTTTATAAGGACTTCAGCGTCAGCTATGCAAATGCTGTTTTTTTCGATATTATGTTTCACCTTTTTTCCCTATAAGAAAAATGAGCAAATCGCAAAACTGATTTACAAGAAATTTGCTTGATGTTGTGAAGCAGAATTTCAATCGTTATATATAGTATAGCGCATATTGCAGAGATACAAACCTTTTAGGTAGTGGAGCTCTGATTGAATCTAAACAGAGCAACGACTTATGCACGAAGTCCGTTACACGATATGCAATGGACACTTGTGAACTCCTGACTTTGCCCCAGTTTTCCCTAGTATTTACCAGGCCAACGCTCACTTCAGTTTGATAATCAGAAATTTAGTTACTGTAAAATCAGATCTCTCGTTGCCGCACTGGCAACGGAGTTGACCGATTGAAATTAATTCTACATTTAATTTCACATCCGACTTTTGCGAAAAATTCCTATGGAAATTAGTCATATACATATCATGCAATAGGGGGAGGGGTAAATAAAACGAAAAGATTAATTTCTCAACATTGTTCTCGGCTATTAAATGAACCTGTGCTGGAAAATTTGCAGCCAGTAGTGTAATTTGTGAACCACTTCAACCCACCGCGCGCGGTTGAATCGATGTGCGGACTATCGTTTTAACAATTAAGTCCATGTCGTCAGGCCAGTTTGTCTATGGCTATTCGGACGATTTTGGCAAAATCGGAAACTAAGCCTTTAAGTAATTTTTCAGTATCTCATATTTGTGAAAGGAGTCTCATAGACAAAAGTCTCGAAATTCTTGGTGCCAAGCAACCCAACCCAACAATTTGGCATCTCTATAAGAATATATCTTTTTGCTCATACAGTGGTGATATCTCCCGCAACCCCCCTTTTTGGGGACTGAGTGTTAGGTTTAGACATCAGTTCAAACTATCGGAATCTGTTCTGTCTTATTGATTCACCACGTTTGACTAGGCTATTGTATTGGGTCACGAAACTCTTATTTCTTTTTATCGACTATAGAATGAATATGTGGGGAGAGTCGAGAGTTGCAGGGTAGCGGCCTTCTAAGGTGCATGTTACCGAGGCAAGCAGTGCCTATTTGGAATTGGAGGGATATGAGTTAAAGTCTGAGTTACCCATTGAGCCAGTTTTGGTCGGCAGAGATAAGGAAATTGAACAGCTTATGCGATGCCTTGACTCTGCCTTGAGTGGAAAAGGAACCACAGTGTTCATTTGTGGAGAAGCCGGAATCGGAAAAACAAGACTGGTCAACGAGTTTTTGAGCGTTGCAAAGAAGAGAGAGATAAAAGTTCTCTGTGGCTGGTGCCTAAGTGAAGCAGGTGTCCCCTATTTTCCGTTCACTGAAGCCTTCAACTCCTACTTGTCGACCATGAGCGATGCCAAGATGAAAACAGCTATGACTAAGCATCTGGGAATCACAGGGTGGCTAAGAGGTCCCGAAATCGCCAGAGAGTCCAGCGCGCGTGAGCTTTTTTTAACTCCGGGAATCGAGAGAGATAGAACGTTCGAAGCAACAGCAACAGCACTCCTTCGATTGTCCGCTCATGAACCAGCGATACTGTTCTTAGATGACCTGCATTGGGCAGATCACCTTAGCCTAGCCTTAATTCATTACGTAGCGAGAAGATGTAGGAATTCTCAGCTTCTCATTATAGGAACGTATAGGTCAGAAGAGCTTGTTCGCACGAAGGAAGGAAAACTTCATCCCCTAGAAGAAACCATGTTCTCAATGAGTCGGGAAGATCTGCTTACTAAAATGGAGCTCAATCGTTTGAATCGCGATGATTTTCCCGAGCTTCTAAGATCGATATTTCAATCTCAATTTGATGAAGAGTTTATTGAAAAGCTTTACAGGGAAACTGGAGGCAATCCCTTTTTTGTGCTCGAGACTCTTAAGCTTCTTGCAGAAGAGGGTTTCCTCTTAGAGAGAGGAGGGCAATGGGTGCTTAAGGCTCCAGTCGAAAAGGTTGGAGTGCCTTCCAAGGTTCACGAGGTTATCATTCGAAGAATTTCAAGATTAGAACGTGAAGAAAGAAAACTGCTTGAGATTGCGGCTGTATGTGGTAATTCTTTTAGTCCTGACATATTGAGAAGAACTTTAAATTTGGATGCCGCTGAGATTTTTGAGAAACTTGTTGCAATAGAGCAGAGACACAGACTAATCCGTGCTATCGATTCAGCTTTTGAATTTGCTCACCACAAAATAAGAGAAGTAATATATGAAAACTTGCATGGGGATTTAAGAAGGATCTATCACCTCAAAACGGCGAGTTGCCTCGAGCAGGTTCTCGCTGAAAAGGTCTCAGATGGCTATCTTGCGGATATAGCCCTGCATTATGTTGAAGGAGGAGCTCCTGAAAGAGCATTCGAATACCTTGTTAAACTCGGCGAAAAAGCTGTAAAAACCTATGCATACATACAAGCAATGGACTATCTAAACAAGGCACTAGAGGCCACACAAAAAGCATCTAACCTTGCCACAAATGAAAACCTTAGTAAGATCTACAAACTCAGAGGCATAGCTTGGCTGCTTCAAGGTCAATGGAACAAAGCCACAGATGATTTCAATCTAATGCTGCAAAATGCAACAAACATCAACGACAAAGAAATGATTGCAGAGGCACACTATTGGTTAGGATGCGCTTATCAGCCATATGGAGAGGTTGGATGGGATTACGGTGGAGAAGAAGCCATACGACATCTTACAACTGCAGTTGAGATTGCTCGGAAGACTGGCAATAAACCTCTCGAAGTCAGAAGCTTAAGCAAGATTGGTAGTACGCTCCTGTGGACCGAGACTCCGGACACCTTGGATGAAGGTCGCATGCGGCTTGAGGAGGCTTCTAGGATGTCTAAAGAGATTGGTAACAAAATCCAAGAAGCCAGCAATCTCACTGGGCTCGGAATGTACTACAACTGGAAAGGCGAATTCACTCGAGCTAAGGAAGACCTCAACCGAGCACTTGCCCTAAATGAAGAAGTAGGGACCGCCCCTGAAATCGTATTCAAGTTGGTTTGCTTGAGCGTGATTCTCTCTGGTAGTGGAGAATACAACGAAGCCATCTCAACTGGACAAAGGTGTCTCAAGCTTGCCCGAGATTTTGGTTTCTGGGCTGATGCTTCAATTGTTCTCAATACTCTTGGTTGGATTTACCATGACTTGTCAAGCATCGATTTTGCCATAAAATACAACAATGAAGCAATAGAAAATGCTAGAGTGCATCAAATAGGCAGGGCTAGCGGTGGAGTACCTAGTGCTTTACTAAACCTAGGAATGACTTATTTATACACGAATGATTACGAGAACGCAGAGAAATTCTTCAAAGAAGTAGAAAACATGTATGAGCAGCATCGGGGGGCCTGGTGGCGCATGAAAACCCGTTTACTTCTCGGTTGGGGAGAGATCGCACTTGCTAAATGCGATTACAAACAAGCACTCAAACTTGCAGAAGACTCATTAGCCATATCTGAAAAAGCAGGCTCCAAAAAGTACATCGCCAAAGCTTGGAAGTTAAAGGCGGAAGTACTTGCGAAAATGGGCAACCTAGGAGAAGCAATCAGGTTAATGGAAAATGCCTTGAAATTGGCACAAGAAATGGGCAACCCACCCTTGCTTTGGCAAATCCATTATGGACTCGGTCTATTGCTCGAAAAACACGGAAAATTGCAAAAAGCCAACGAGCACTGTGCCCAAGCAATAGCCCTCATAGAAACAACAGCGTCAAAACTCAACGATCCATCCCTCAAAAACTCTCTCTTGAATGCTCCACTCACCAGTGCAATACGTGACATTTATGCCAAAACAAAACCAACATCATAACACCTGAAGACAAACGACCAGAGCATCCTTAGTGAGCCAGAAAAGTTTAAACTCAGCCCAATTGCACGCGAGCATCAACTTTTACCATCCCCACGCCCGAGGTAGATCTATTTTTAATCAGCATGAATAAGTAACATACAGTAACTTTTCCGCAGACTAAATTCAATCTTGCATTGATTAGTGAAAATCCATCCATTCTTGAAACGCTATAAAATGTTTGCTCAGCGATTAAAACTGACCTATTTTGAAAAACATGTTTATATATTCTATTACTGCAAGCTATTACCAAGGCTTCTGCAAATCTAAATTGGTTCCCTTGGTCTTCTTCTGGATCTTTCCTCCATTTCGTCGATTCTTTTTGATCTTTCTGCTTCTCTTAGTTTTGCAAGGGGTATCAACTCTTTTAGCTTCTCGACAAGCTTCTTAGAGTCATCAATTTCTGTTGGAATAATTATGTCTCTTCTTAGTGGAATCACTATTTTTAGTCTGCCATTGTCATCTATTTGTGTAGATTCTATTTCATAAAGGGCAACATCTAGCGGAATAATTGTCTGAAAAAGAAGCCCTAAACTCTCTCGAAGAGCCGGGTATTTTTCAATAGCGTCTTCAAGCTCTTTCTTGGCTCCCTCCTTGAGATCAACCTCAAGAGTATCTTCATTGAGCCTAACAACATAGTATGGCTTTTTAACTTCTAAAACTATGTTCTTTCGCATTTGTGTCACAATAATTTAGATGGTCATATTCTCAAATTAAGCTTTTCTGTAGCATTAAAACCCGATAAAAGTTCGCTTATTTCGCGCGCACCGATGTTCTTTTACAGCCTTTATACAACAAGGAAAAGAATCGGGAGCTGTGATGATCTTTCTACTAGAACTGGTTTGTTCGACTCTCTCCGTCTTTCTTGTTCATAACTAAGAGACCCATATCAACCTTTTTGGAAGAATTCTGTATCTCAAGAATTGAACCAAGTTTGACTAAATACATTGAAGTCAAGTACGTAAGCGAAACCTTTTGTATATGTATATTCTGCTGAAGGGTCAAAATGTGCAAAGACGCATACTATGGTTCGGGTTAGTTTTCGTAGCATTGAGAGCATGCTCTCATCGGCTTCTGTGCTTAAACCTAACATTGACTTTCTTGATTTCATTCTTTTCTAGTTTCGCAGATGCTTCTAACCTTTTTAGATGCCTTTTTCCTCTGATCGTAAGTCTAAACTTAACTCCAATGTTCTTTGGTCCCCAAGTTTTTTTGGTAAGTCCCTTTCTCAGAAAAGTTTCACGCAATTAGCAACAAGAACACTGACAAAATTAGCCAGAATAGCCCCAGAAGAAATGTAATAGCTGTACCGGTCCATAGCATTTTCCGAGTTGGATAGATACTGTAGAAGAATATGAAAAACGCTGAGAAAAGGAACATGAAAGCATCCAGTGAAAGAACAAATTTAATGACCATAGGACTTTCCTTACCCCCAATTTGCAATACTGCCAAGCTCAGAGCAGCCAAAGTTCCAGGATAAGACGCATTTATAATAGGCCTAATGAACTTCCTCTCAAATTCCTCGACCATTCAGACACCTCCTACATGCAAACTAATGCATAACAAATAATGCACGCGTGCATTTAACCAGTTCTTTGATTGTTTGGTTTAGAGAATAGAAAATGCGCGCCATGGCCACAAACATTTATAGTTTGACAATAATATCTTAATTCGATGATATCATGACTAACGATTTCTTCTTGGGGTTTGCAGGTCATGCTCATACAATGAATGAGATGGAGACTGACCAACAAAGGGAGTTGGAGCTAAGGAGAAGAAACACCCCGGAAGAGGCTCAGAAACTGATCGGAATGATTATTGACAAGCTTGAAAAAGACCTTTCAGATTTAAGCTACGGTCTTCAAGATGTAAAACTGTTGATCTTGTATCTAAGTTATAGAGGGGAAACTGCCGAGAAGGACACACTGATATGCGGATCGATTCTGAGAGCCATTGAAAGTAGATTCAAAAAACACGCTGCAAACCAGTTCAGACTCATCGGTCACACAACCGGTGGGGAATTAGAAAACGAAGATTTAGTGTTGAAGGAATTATCCGGAGTAGGCTACAACGGTTTGTCTCTTTTAGCCTTGGTAACAAACCTTCCGATAGGCGTAGGGCGAACTTGGAGTCTACGAACATCAGAGGAAGCAGGAGAACAAGGGAGGGCGATGGCTCGCGACGCATGGATAGACTTCAATCAGCAGGCCACGAGCAAAGAGAATCTCCGCATGAGGAAGACTCTGCTTGTGTTGACTCAGGGGTCGAAGGTTGACACTCCAGGCTACGAGCATTTCTTAGCCGAGGGGATCGCCCACTTCATGGGCAACACTCGTGAGGCAAGAATAATGAATGTAATAGGCGGATGTAGTGGTGATGGGGTAATTGCCAGGCTCTGTCGTCAATTCTATGGAAGACTGGAAGAACATCCACAGTTGAAGGTTCTTGATGGCGAAGCCGTTTGTGTCTTGATTCCCAACTTATGTGAAACCTCTATGGGTCTAGATGTGCATGCTATAACTAAAATTGGAAGACAATACACTTTTCATTTTAACAGCAAAAAGGAACCCCACTACAAGTACGTCAAACGCATTGGCAACAAAGATCCCATCGCCAAATATGCTGAAGTAGTCTATGAAAATGAAGCCAAACTGTCAAAGGAAAGAGGACTTCCAATGCCTAACAAGGAAACAATTCTGGAAGCAGCTCGACTTTCTCGAGCACAGAAACGGTTACTGATATTCAATCCGGTTGTGGCCCGATACGCCTTTGCTTTTCCTTTCGGGAACTATTCTTGTGTTGCAGGCATGCGAGTAGTAGAAGGAGACATTGAGCTTATGTTTCCGATCAGAAACTATACTCCTGAGATGCCTGGCTACATAATGATGGGTGATCCTGAGAAGGTGCAAAGAGGAGCTCGACGCGTGTACGATATGCTGAGGGAAGATCAAGGCTTCTGCAGAAACGATACCACTTTTCTCGTTTCCTGCATTAACAGAAGAATCGTTGAGCTGATGGCTGGGTGCAGAGCAGGAACTGAGGCTGAAATTTTGAAGGAAGGCCTTTCTTCAACTCAGGTAATAGGATTCTTGGCATATGGTGAGTTATCATTCACCCATCTCATCCAAGAGCCTTACTCCCACGCCTTCACTTGCTGGGGAATCACCCTGCATTCCCGAACCGTAACCGCCGGACTGAAAAAGAAGAAAAAGGGGATCGGGATTAAAGGCTGGATCAAAGGGCCAGCTGATGAATGAAGCCGCGCGCACTTTGCTCTTTTTCCTTCCTATGTAGAGAAAATGCTCTCCAATTCCAAGGATTGTTGGATCTGTACAGGTTCTGAGAAGAATTTCAATCCAAGAGTTTCTATGTCAAAAACTGCAACCATTCATTTTCCCCCTTTTGCTAGAGTAGGTGTTAGAAATTAAAGCTTTAGTGTCGTCTGTTAGGATTGGGTTGAATTGAGCATTTTCATGACTTCATCATGTCTTTTCTCTTCAATCTCCTCTATTCTTGCAATGAGGTAGTTCTTCTATTTCTTTTCTTGTAGAAATGAACAAAGATCACAGGGTAACCATTCTTCTTGTAGATCTCCTCCCTATATTAATAGTCAAATTTTTCTGAGTCACAGACCTCAACATACATTCCCAATTTTGGGATGTAGAAGTCAGGTGACCACACTCTTGGTCTCTTCTTCTCATCATATACAAAAACAGGGAACTCATAAACCCACCAGAGATCCAATTCCCTCAAATAGTCTGCAACCTGCTTCTCTGAGTCTTCCATATTAGCATAAACAGAATACTTCATCCACTAATCACCTATGAAGATAAGTTAGATCAGTCAGGTTTTATGACTTCTGGAAGAAACTTCATAGAAAAAGAAAGGGAATAGAGTTATTGTTGTGCTTGTAGTGTTTGTTCTCTTTTCTTCATTTCGTTGAAGAGGTATTCAAACCATCTACCATATGGTAGATTAGACTGTTTTCGAGCCTCGTATAGGACAGGTTTAACCTTGTTCCATACTAGATTTACTGATTCTCTGAAGAGGTCGTCAACGAGTCCGATGTCTACAAGTTTTCTATGCAGAAGAATTCCTATTCCTTCAAAGAAGGAACTGATAGTATTCACATCAGCTTGTAACTTACCTCTTTTCACAGCTTTACTGTAGTCCTTGCTTTCCATAATCATTGTTTTTTCATAGGCTTCCTGAAACTCCTTGCCACCCCAAGTTGAATATAATCTGATGACAAGGTCTGTTTGTCTCTGCTTGACTAGATTTCGTAGTTCAATAGTAGTCAAGGTAACACCCACTATTACACCAATAGCTGCAACCAATGCTGAAATAGATGCTATATCCAACATTTTATCACCTACCCAAAACAGAAATATCAACTTCAACATATAACTAACTGCAAGTTATAGAAGAAATGAAGGAAACTACAATGAAAATCTTATGTCCCAAATGCAATGCTGAGGGATTTCTAGAAGTCAGAGGTAACAGCTAACGAATCAAACACTAGAAAGGTTATACTAGTGGTAATAGAAAATATGCAATACATTCTCTGAGCAAAGAAGATGTAACTAAAATGGGAATCATCCATCAGCCCAAGTCTCATAGCCTAGACCAAGCTAGCCGACAGCCCCTCTTATTTTCTGATTTAAAGCCCAATTCTGCCTTTTCCAGTTTGTGTACATTTTGTGTATAGTTAGTCTTGTGTATTCTTGTTTTTTTCTGTTCTAATTAATGTTGAATTCGACGTGTTGACGTAGTTGTCTTTGGTAGGTCATTATAAGCAGAATTAATGCAACAACCATAAGAGAAGAAGTCAGTGATATGCCTAAACCTAATAAAGGTCTTAAGTAGAAGAAAAACATGTACCAAGGATTTATTCCAAGAATTGTAGTGAGTCCTGCAGTCCATAATATTAGACTCAATTCTCTTCTCTCACGTTTTTTCCTCTCGTACCTTTCGCTTTCTTTTCTTGTTATAGAATCTGCATCAACTTGTTGTGTATAGACATATTCAGCGAGAGGGATCGAACGTACTATTCCAATGCCAAACAAAACAAACGGTGCACCTACAAAATACAGAGACAACAGCCAATCCAGAAGTTCTGATGGAAAAAAAATGTATATAAAAGCCATTATTGCAAAGATTGTTGCGAGACCACATGTTATAATGAGATATAAATAGAGCCATGAAAGGACTTTTTTCGAAATCAAACAAATATCCTCTTAAATTCCAATAGATTGATTATGTTTCATACTTAAATAGATTATATATCCTCACCGAAAAGTGATTACATCTATAAAGTGTGTGTAATATCTTCTATGTGCGCTAGCTTTTTTGGATGAAAAGACAATTTGGTTTTGTTTTTGCTTGGCTTTTCCCGTAGCATCGCAATTCAAACTAATGTCCTTATAGGCTAGTTGGAATGCTTTATCGCATCTTTCAGTTATTTCCTCGTAGATCATATCGCTTGTTGACGCTTTTTGTAAACACATGCTCCAATAAAATTAATAGCATGATAATGGAAAACTCCTTAAGAAACACTTAATTCTAACTACTAAAGAGCAAGAGAAACAGGAGACGAATAATGTCAACGATTGAAGTCACTCTTTTAACTGGAAGAACAATCGACCAAGGCACAACAAAAGAACATGGCAAACTCTCAGACGAATATCGCGAAAACGTAGCCATCTGCGAAATGGATCCCAACGATTTGAAGGAACTGGACGTGAAAGAAAATTCAAACATAAGAGTATCGACAAAACACGGATCAGTTATTGTAAAAGTCAAGGAGTCAAAGAGGGCTCCTCATCCGAAAATTGCTTACATGCCCTATAGCCTTTGGGTAAACATTATAGTCAATCCTCAAACACATGGAACAGGCATGCCATCTTTCAAAGGAATCGCAGCGGAAATACAAGCTGCCCCAACAGAAAAAGTTCCAAGCATTCCTCAACTGCTGAAACAAACTTTCAGGAAAGAATAAGAATGCCTGTTATTAAAAACGTCACTTGCCCAATCTGCGGAACTTTATGTGACGACCTCGACGTAACAGTAAAGAAAAACGTAATAATCGATGTCAAAAATGCGTGTGCAGTTAGTGAAGCGAAATTCATGAGCTTTTCTAACCCTGAACATCGAAACTTAAAGCCTCTTATCCGAAAGAAAGGAGAATTAACGGAAGTCTCTTTTGACGAGGCGGTGAAGAAAAGCGCCCAAATTCTCGCCGACGCATCCTACCCAATTCTCTATGGCTGGAGCTGCACAAGCTGCGAAGCCATTCGCGTAGGAGTAGAAATAGCCGAAGAGGTTGGTGGAGTTATAGATAACACTTCCACCGTTTGCCACGGTCCTTCGATACTAAGCATCCAAAATGTCGGCATACCAACTTGCACTTTAGGTCAAATACGTCACCGCGCCGACCTAATCATTTATTGGGCAAGTGACCCGTACAGCGCTCATCCACGCCACATGGAACGCTATACAGCTTTTTCAGAGGGTCGCTTCCAAGAGAGTGGGTGGGAACACTATGTTGCGCGTCTGCGAGGCATACTAGGAAAGAAAAGACTTAGCAGAGCTTCAGAGCGGGTGTTGATGGAAGAAGTTTCATTACCCGCTATTGCAGGAAAAAAATTGCCACCCGAGTTCGAAACAAAAAAGCGAAAACTAATTGTCGTAGATGTTCGAAAAACTCGTTCCGCAGAACTTGCTGATTTTTTCATTCAAGTCGAACCAAATAGAGATTTTGAACTTATTCAAGCACTCCGCTTACTGGTGAGAGATGAAGAACTTGAAGTGGACAAAGTTGCTGGTGTGCCCGTTGAACTTCTTGAAGGTGTAGCTGATGCAATGGTGAGATGCGACTTTGGTGTCTTGTTCTTCGGAGTGGGACTAACTATGAGTTCTGGAAAACAGCAAAACATTGATGCTGCTATTGCTTTGACGCGAGACTTAAATTATCGCACAAAGTTTGCCATCATGCCGATGCGGGGGCACTTCAATGTCGCTGGTGCAAACGTTGTTTCCACTTGGCAGACAGGTTATCCTTTTGCAGTAGATTTTTCACAAGGCTATCCACGCTACAACCCAGGTGAAACGTCTGTTGTAGACATACTATGTCGTGACGAAGCTAACGCAGGTTTAATTATTGCGTCCGATCCAGTTTCCAATTTTCCAAAAGAAGCTGTCCAAAATTTGGTGAAAAATCCCTTAATCGTAATTGACCCCGTAATTTCTCCAACCACTATGATGGCTGATGTGGTATTTCCTTCAGCTTTTGTGGGAATTGAAGCAGAGGGAACAGCATATCGAATGGACCGCGTTCCGTTACCTATGAAAAAATTAGTAAACCCTCCGCCAACGTGCTTGTCTGATAAAGAGATTTTGCAAAGAATTCTGCGTCAAGTTAGGAAAATAAAACAAAGGAGAAAAGCGTAAAATGGGCGGGCTCCTAATCAAGAACGGCCTCATCTATGATCCGTTGAACAAGATTGACGGAGAAAAAATGGACATCGCCATTAGTGGCGGTAAGATTGTGGAGAAAATAGAGAATGCCAAAGTAATTGACGCATCTGGAATGGTTGTGATGCCTGGCGGCGTAGACATACACTCCCACATTGTAGGCGCCAAAGTGAACACAGGTCGATTGCTACGACCAGAAGACCATTACAAAGATGTGGAACCAAAGACGGCCATAACTCGTTCTGGAGTTGGCTGTTCTATCCCCTCAACGTTCACAACAGGCTACCGTTACTCAAGAATGGGCTGGACTACCGTAATGGACCCTGCAATGCCTCCACTAAAAGCTAAACATACACATGAAGAATTGAACGACACGCCCATGGTAGATAAGGGCTCGTACCCTCTTTTAGGCAGTAACTGGTTTGTGCTGGAACATCTGAGAGCAAAAGAGTATGAGGAATGCGCTGCTTATGTAGCTTGGATGATGAATGTAACCAAAGGATATGCCATCAAAATTGTTAACCCTGGAGGACTAGAGGCATGGGGCTTTGGTAGGAATGTCCGCGATATCGACGATCCTGTACCAAATTTCGACATAACTCCACGTGAAATTGTTCAAGGTTTATGCAAAGTAAATCAATTACTCAACCTGCCTCACACTATACACGTGCACACAAATAACCTTGGAAAACCTGGCAACTACATCACAACCTTAGAAACCATGAAATGCGTTGAAAACCTAGCAACAGACAGAAAACCCATCATCCACTTAACCCATTGTCAATTCAGCGCCTTCGCAGGCGAAGACTGGCGCACTTTAAAATCCGCCTCAGAAGAAATTTCCAAATACGTAAACTCTCACAGCCACGTTACTTTAGACATAGGACAAATAATCTTTACAAACACAACAACAATGACAGCAGACGGTCCTTTCCAATTCATTCTCTATCAAATGACTGGGAACAAATGGGTAAACAACGACGTGGAGACTGAAACCAGCTCTGGAATAGTACCATTCCATTACAAACGAAAAAGCTATGTCCACGCAACTCAGTGGGCGATCGGGTTAGAACTCATCCTCCAAATAAAAGATCCGTGGAAAATATTCTTAACAACAGATCACCCAAACGCTGGACCCTTCACAGCATATCCAAAAATTATCGCGTGGCTCATGAGTCAAAAAGCTAGGGATACTATTATGAAAAAAATAAGCAAACGAGCAAGACGAAGAGCTCTGCTCTCTACAATAGACAGAGAATACACGCTATACGAAATTGCAATAGCTACAAGGGCTGGCCAAGCTAAAGCCTTAGGCTTAAAGAACAAAGGACACTTGGGAATTGGAGCTGACGCAGACATAGCACTCTACGATTTAGACCCAGAAAAAATGAATTTGACAAAGCATCCAGTAGCAATCAGGCGCGCCTTCAGGAACTCTGTATATACGATAAAAGACGGAGAAATTGTAGTAAAAAACGGTGAAGTTGTAAAATCTGTCAGTGGAAAAACATATTGGGTCGATGTAAAGGCCTCTCCAAGTCTTTTAGAAATTGAACCAGAACTTCAGAAAGTCTTCGAGGAATACTATACTGTTAAATATGAAAATTATCTCGTGCCCGAACATCACCTAGCAGCCACAACCTCCATTCCAATACAGGCAAAGGTGTAAAAAATGGCTATAACATTGCGTTTAAAAAAAGAATTAAAAGTGCCAATTAATGCAGAATGCATTTCCCCAAACGTATTTGCTGGAAAGTCAATAGAAGAAATTGCGGAACTCCCGCTTTGGGAAGGAAATTGTAAACGTTCATTGAACGATATTTTTGAAATAGGAGGGGATTGCGGAAAAACGCCTAGTGAAGTAATAATCCATCTTGTTGGAAGCCTCTCCAAAGCTCAAAGAATAGCCGCAAGCATGTCTGACGGCGAAGTAAAAATTCGAGGCGATGTTGGAATGCATCTTGGCGAAGAAATGAAGGGTGGAAAGATTACAGTAGATGGCAATGTTGGTTCTTGGGCTGGTTCTGCAATGAAAGGAGGAACAATCGAGGTTGAAAAAGATGCAGGTGACTACATCGGTGGCGCCTATCGAGGAAGTACAAAAGGTATGCAAGGCGGCGCTATAATTATCCGTGGAAACGCTGGAACCGAAGTTGGGTGTTACATGAGGAAAGGTTTGATTAAAATCTACGGCAATGTCGATCAGTTTGTAGGAATTCGCATGAGAAATGGAACAATAGTTGTTCAAGGCAACGCGAAAGAAAGAGCAGGGGCATACATGATTGGCGGAAAAATAATCTTATGCAGCCACATCCCGTCTGTTTTACCTACATTTACAATCGACAGCATAAAAAGCAAAGCTAAAGCCGAAGGAGAAGAAATTAAAGGACCCTTTTACCTTTTCATCGGCGACCTTACTGAAAACGGAAATGGAAAACTTTATGTGCCGAAAAACAGAAATGAACATCTAAAAGACTACGAAGCAATGCTCTAAAAAACGCTCCGTTCGATTTATATTTACTTTAAAGGCATTATCCATGCATGCTAAGCTTAAACCAAAATGCCTATGAACTAGTGCAAAAGTTGTGCACAAAATCCACCGAATACTGCGTATCAGTAAAGAAAACTGAGTTAGGAGCAACATTAATTGACGCTGGAATACAAGCGAAAGGCGGCTTCACCGCAGGCAGGATAGTCACAGAAATTTGCATGGGTGGACTTGGCAAAGCACGAATATTCTCTAAACGCTATGAGGATATTGAACTTCCAGCAATATTCGTTCGCACTGATTATCCTGCAGTTGCTACTTTGGGCTCTCAGTTTGCAGGATGGCAGATAAAACGTGGCGATTTTTTCGCAATTGGTTCTGGTCCTGCCCGTGCATTAGCTTTGAAGCCTCGCGACATCTTTGACAAGATAAAATACGAGGAAAAAGCAGATGTTGCAGTGATGGTTCTAGAAACTGCTAAAGAACCACCAGAAGACCTCATCGAAAAGTTTTCTTTTCAATGCAAAGTTTCGCCTACCCAATTATACATTGTTTTAGTTCCCACAACAAGTGTGGCGGGTTCGACCCAAGTTTCTGGAAGAATCGTGGAAACAGGCATACATAAACTGTCCAAGTTAGGAGTTGACCCATTATCTATTAGATATGCGTGGGGACATTCGCCTATTGCTCCAGTTCACCCAAAATTTGCCGAAGCTATGGGAAAAATGAACGACGTGATTCTTTATGGTGGAGTTGTTTATTATACGCTAGAGCACAAGGATGATGATGAACTGAAAGCTCTCTTGAAAAAGGCTCCTTCATCCGTATCTCAGCATTATGGCAAGCCGTTTAGTGAAATCTTTAAGGAAGCAAACTACGACTTTTATAAAATTGATCCGAACCTTTTTGCACCAGCAGTGTTTATCGTAAACAATATTACAACGGGCAGCATTTTCCAAGTTGGAGAGGTTAACGTGGATGTGCTTAGACAATCGTTGGGTTTGGCTATATTTTAATGAAGCTTGGAGAGTGTGTTACTCTCATATATCCTTAGATTTTTGTTAGGCTCTAAATATCATTGGATATTTCGTAGAAATTAGTGGAAATTAGCTAAAAAGAGAAAAGAGGATGGATATTTATTTTTTTGGCTTGAAGTATTTTATGTCGTTTATGTTTCCGGTTCTTTCGTTCTGTGGTTTTAACACCGCTTCTACATGCATGCCTACTTCGACTTCGTGGGGTTTTATCTCGCCCAGCTTATGAATTAGGCCGCCTTCTGCGCCGTCTAATTTGATCAAGGTGTATATTATTGGTTCTTTTAGTTTGGCTCCGTTAATGTCAATATAGGCTACTGTATACGTGTACACTGTTCCCTTTGTGCCTAGATTTATCCATTCGGTGAGTTTGTCAAAACATTTTTCGCAGTAAAGCCTTGGGGGAACAAAAATGCTGCCGCAGCGTTTACACTTGGCGCCCAAAATTCTCCCGTTTTCTTTGATCTCACTGAAGAACTTTTCTCCAGCAATACCTAAAGTGTAAATGTAGTCTGTTTCCATGTGTCCTGGCCAGTGAATCATCTGTCTCACGTCGGTAATTTTTTCTGTCGCCATTTTTAGACCTCCTTGAGGGGACGGAAATACTTAATGTCTGTGATTGTGCCAGTTCGTTCTTCTGGATGCTTCCAGACAGCTTTAACCTTCATGCCAAACTTGATTTGTTTCCAGTCATCGATTTCGCCCAATAGGTGTAGTATTCCCATTCCTTTCGACGCTCCATCCAGGTCAATTACTGCAACGAGTATTGGTTCTTTGATGCGGCTAGCGTCTCCAGCTACGTAGGAGACTGAAAAAGTATTGATTGTGCCTGTATCCTTCACGTAGGTATATCCATCGACTGGTTTGAAACATTGTTCACAGAAAGCTCTAGGAGGAACCATGGTTCGACTGCATTTCTTGCAAGTAGATCCTACGATTTTGCACTCTTTTAGTCCTTCTAAGAATCGACTCATCGCAACGCCTGCGCTCCATAAGTACTTGACATTGGGTCGATGCTTTACTACTGGAATCCTGCCTTCTCTTATGTCACTGCCTTTCAATTGTTCTCCGGGAAAATGTTTAATTTTATCACTCATTTTTCTCAGCTCCTCATTACTACAACAGATCCATACTGCATTAAGTCACCCCAAGCTTGAGCCAGTCCTGTTCTTGGGTCGCCTTTTACTTGTCTCTTACCTGCTTCGCCTCGAAGTTGCCAGAAGATTTCACAGCATTTCATTGTACCTGCTGCTGCGATGGGGTTGCCAACACCTAACAAACCGCCTGATGGGTTTATTGGTAAATCTCCGTCTCTTTGGGTTATGCCTTCTGCTGTTAGTTTTGGTGCTTGTCCTTTACGAGCTAACATTAAGCCTTCCATGTGATGTAGTTCCTTGTAGTCGAATGGGTCGTAGACTTCTGCGACGTCGATTTCTTTTGGCGGATTTTTGATTCCTGCCATCTTGTATGCCATTTGCGCGGCACACTGCACATATTTGGGATAGTAAAGATCTCGGTTTGTCCAGAAGGTTGAGTCAATGCACCAGCCCACGCCGTCAATCCAAACAGGGTTGTCTGTAAGCTTCTTAGCAACGTCCTCAGAAGCCAAAACTAACGCAGCGGCGCCGTCGCTTGTGGGGCTGATATCAAGCCTCTGAACTGGCCAGCACATTACTTCTGAGTTAAGCACGTCCTCCACTGTGATGTTAGCGCCCAACTGTGCACATGGATGATCTAAAGCGTTGCGTTTATTTTTCACCGAAACTAGTGCAATTTCTTCTTTCTTTATGCCGTGTACATGCATGTAGCGGTGCATCTCGAGGGCGAAAATCCAAATCAGCGTTACACCAAGTGGTCTACTGAAAATCGGGTCAAAGATTGTTGTAAATGCGTATGCAGGATGTGGATAGCAAGAAGACATCTTCTCCTCTCCTACAACCAAACAGGTGTCGAACTGCCCTGAGGCTACATGCCACCAGCCAGCATCAGTCACAAAGACTCCAGTTCCGCCACCAACGAACACTCTTGAGTAGGGTTTATGCCAGGCCCCAGCGCCGTCAGCTAAATATTCTCCTTTCATATGGACACCGTCAAAAGCGTCTGGAGCTGTTCCCATGACGACACTTTGCATGTCCTTCAGTTCAAGCCCAGCTTGGTCCAAAGCCATCTTTGAAGCTTCCCATGCTAACTCTTTGCCTGTCTCCTTCAAGTGACGCCTAAATTTTGTCATGCCTGCACCTATTACTGCAACTCTTTTCTTTCCAAACATTTTCATTTTTCACCTCTAACAATTGCTTAAAACTGCAACTGCGCCAGTAGCTGTTGGAACTCCACGCCACGATTGTGCCACTCCAACCTCTACGTCGGACAATTGTCTGCTTCCTGCTTCTCCTCGTAGTTGTAATACAACCTCCAGTAAACGTTGCATGCCTGATGCTTCCAATGCCCAACCCATTCCCAGCGATCCGCCAGATGGATTTACTGGGAGATAGCCATCGATCAGAGTTATACCTTCTTCAGTCAACTTGCCTGCACCACCAGTTCTGCAAAGTTGAAGTGCTTCCATGTGTTGAAGCTCCTTGTAAGAAAACAAGTCATCAACTTCGGCGAAGTCAACCTCTTTGCTCGGAGTATTTACTCCCGCCTTTTTGTACGCCATTTCTGCAGCGATTCGAGCGTAAACTGCCTCGCTCCAACATCTAGTTTCCAAAGAAGGTGTCTCGCATGTCCATCCAATGCCTCTCACCCACACTGGGTTGTCGTTGAGTTTCGCGGCGACTTCATCAGACGCTAACACCATGACAATGCCACCGTCTGATGGTTGACTGATATCAAGTTTATTCAAAGGATAAAAGTGTGGATCAGAGCGTAGCACGTCTTCAACGTCGACGTCTGCACCATAAGCCGCAAACGGATTGCCCAATGCGTTTCTTTTGTTTTTTGCGACGACCATTGCACATTGTTTCTTAGTGTTGCCTGTTTCGCAGAGGAAACGGTTCATTTCCATGCCTGCGACGTAGAATGGGTGTCCTCCGAGTGGTCTATTAAGTATCGGGTCCATTGCAAACGAAACAACATCGTATAACGTAAGTATATCCGAAGGTTTACCATGCGACTCCAGTGCCACTACGTCGAAGTAACCTGTTTTGATGAGCATGTAAGCTGTAGCCAATCCTATGATACTGTCGCCTGAAACAGTGAATAAATGGCGTAGTACTGCCCCCAGTTGATCGGGAACAAATTCGTCGAATATGCTGAAGCCCTCCCAGTAGTCTTCAGCAACTGATATGAAGGCGTCTATGTCTTTGCGCGGGCTAATGTTTCCTGCGTCTTGATAGGCCCTTGTCGCAGCTTCGAACATCATTTCCTTGTAAGAAACGTCTGGTGTCACTGAATTGAAACCTGTGCATCCAACACCAACAATAGCAACTTCTCTCAATTTCTCTACCTCATTTTTAACGAAAGAAATAGTTTAGTAGTAATCGAAATTATAAAGTCTTTTGCAGAGAGTTGCCAAGTAAGACTGGAATATGGAAACATTCTGCAAAGTGAAGTAAAAGCATAGTTCATATGTGAAAAAATGTGGTTTATATATTCGTTTAAGACATCGCCAGGAGATAATTCCCGCAAACTCCCCCATTTTTTGACTAATTCACACGCCAGTAAGTTGTTCCTTAGTATTCAATGTCTTGATCTCTAATTCATAATGCTTTTACTTCTTAGAAGGTGATGATAAACCAAAATGCGCGTGCACAATAATCGAGTGGATTGTATGAGAAAGGTTCAGACAGGTGTCAAAGGGTTAGATGAAATGTTGGGTGGTGGCATTCCTTCTGGACGGTCCATACTAGTATGTGGGGGTCCAGGAAGTGGTAAGACAATATTCGGCATCCAATTTCTTTGTAATGGTATCACAGAAAGTGGCGAAAATGGCCTTTATGTGTCGCTTGATGAAAACACGGAACATCTGAAACAAGATATGGCTGGATTTGGTTGGGATCTTGAGAAGCTAGAGGAGAAACACAGGCTTGCTATCATTGACGCATCTCCCATTAGAACTGTTCCAGGTGAAGTGAGGATTGGAGAGCTGAAAATCGGAAAGCGAGATTTCAGCATGCTAAGTCTCATAGAGATTATTAAAGCAAACGCCAAAAAGATTAAGGCGAAAAGGATAGTTGTTGATCCAATAACAACGTTGATCGTTCAATATCCAGATAATTCAGAGAAGCGCAACGCTGTTTTGGATTTGCTTGAGGCAATCTCGAGCTTAGGAACAACTAACATCATAACAACCGAGAATCGAGCAACCACTCTCATGAGAAGAGTTTCGATGGAAGAGTTTCTTGCTCATGGAGTCATGGTCCTTCACGTGTTCCATGAAGGAAGGGAACTTGTGAGAGCACTGCAGATCGAGAAGATGCGAGGAATTGCTCATGATCAAGAAATTCGACCTTACAGGATTACTGACAAAGGCCTTGTAGTTTACTCAAAAGAGAGTCCTTTGATAGTTCGTACAGAGATGTCGACGATCCCTACTTAGGTATTTTTGGAATTCAGAAAAACTATTCCTACATCTGCTTTAATGTCATATAACACCCATTCATTTAGATGTCTTTGACCACGTAGCTTCTTAACACGCATTCTTCTCAGAGATTGTCCTTCTTCCTCATAAATGTTCAATTCTATGATCCCGTCAACTGCTTCTTCTAATCTATTAACAATATCAGGTTTAACAACTCCTTCGCCAAGTGTGAAGATGAATATGCCATTTTCACCTTTCATTTTTGCACCTCGGTCTTGTAGAAAGCTCATAACTCGAGATGGGTCAAGGTTTGTGAATAGAGACGTTGCTGAGTCTAAGAACAACACTTTTTGTGCTTCTTTAATTTCATCTAGAGCAGTTGAAGACACAATACTGAGTTCCGTAAGAGCGAAGGGTTGCTGAATTGAGTATCTTTCCTGGCTTGCCTTTCTTGCTCGTGAGGAATAACAGTCAATGAAAGTGAAGTTTTTCTCTTGCTCCTGTTTTGACAAATCCCAGCCAAAGCTTTTCATACTCTCTCTTATCTTTCTTGGAAAGTCGTCATAGGATACAAATAAGCAAGCTTTTCCTTCATTAATGTACTTATGCGTCAATTGTTGGCATAACAAACTCTTTCCAGATGCAGTACCACCTAGAATCAATACTGAACTCCCTGTCGGGATGTCTCCTCCAACAATTTTATCAAAGAAATCGAAACCCAGCACTTTTGGACTTTTTCCCCGTCTTTTCCACGTGATTCCTAAGAAGAAACCTACTAATGTAATTCCGACTGGAACGATATACGGAATTATGGGACGCCAGTCTAAAGGTGGTGGACCCTGACTTTGCACTCTCACGATTCCGCAAGGATAAATGTTGTCAAGGATGTTGATTTCCCCAGGAACGATGCTTGTTTCAGCTTTTATTGTATAGGTCACGTCAGGTGTTATTCCTGTCGTGTTCCAGTAGAAACTCAAGATTTTCTCTGTGTTGGGAGGCAGGTTTGAAACTAGTTGGGTTCCAATCAGGGTTTCGTTGTAGAATACGTGAACGCTGAAAGTTTCTGTTATGGTTCCTTTATTCTTAACTGTAACATTGATGTTGATGACTTGCCCTATGTCGACATCAGTTTGGGAAAGTGTGCTGTTGAGGACAGCAACGTCGTGTAAATATATAGTAATGATTTGTGAAGTTGAGTCGTTGTAATTGTCGTTGTCGATTATAGTCAAGGTTACGTTAAAATCTCCATGTTCTTGATAGTTGTGAGTGACTAAACTACTGCTTGTTGAGGTTGTGTTTCCGTCTCCAAAGTCCCAAGAGTAGATCAATATGGAGCCATCTGGATCAAGGCTGTCTGTAGCGTTGAACAAGACAGTAGTGTTTGGAGCTGGGTGAGATGGAGAAAAAGAGAACAAAGCAACTGGCGCGCGCGCAACTGGGTGTTCTTTAATTTCTACGATGTCGTCGATGTAAGTGTTGTCGGCTGTGTCCATTTCACCTGGAACGGTGTCGGCAACTGCTTGGATTGTGTAAATACCTGGCAAAACTCCAGTCGTGTTCCAGTAAAAAGTGAGATTTGCGTTTGTGTCGGGAGCTAAGTTTAAGGCGGTTTGTTTTCCAATCTGAGTTTCGTTGTAGTATGCGGTGACGTTGAAAGTTTCTGCTGTTCCTCCTTCATTTTTGACTGTGACATTAATTGTTATGATATCGCCAAGGTATGCGCTTGCTGAAGTTCGTATAATGTTTAGTACGGCAACATCGGGCGTTACCACTGATGTTGCCTCAAACTTGATTAAATCAGCCCTGAAGTCAAATGGCAAGGTCGTAATTTTGAAACCTTTGATTTTCATCTTCCAGTTGCCCGACCCGTCTCGGAAGTTTGTTGAGTTTGTAGTTATGGTTTGGCTTATTGTTTCGTCCGTATATGAGGTTGCACTCGACGTATAAGCAATATAGCCGTCCCCGGTTGTTGAATAATCATCAAGTGTGTAATCAAAAAGTTGCAGCATCACATTCACCAAATCAATCGTCCATGCGCTATTGGCTGTCCAGTTCAACTGGCTCAAATCTTCGGTATTACTTGAACCTGTGAACTCAACCTCTGAGGTGTATTCATCAGACCAAACATGTAAGAGGTTGACATCAATGTCCCACCAATCTTGAGTAGTATCGCCGGCTTCGTTTCCGCCCTTAAATCTCACCGTAAATGTTGAAGATATCAGATAAGGTGAGACTGAGACGTTGTTCCATCCGAAGTTTAAATCAGGAAAGAGGTTTTCCCAGCTTGAGCCGTTCCAAAAGTCAACCATGATGTTTTCCGCACCCATTGATCCTCCATATACGCAAAGTTCTCCGTTTGCCAGTGAATAGTCAATGCTTGTCCATTGGATTTCCAAGTCGAGTTCTGAATTCGGAATGCCAGCAACGTGGATACTGAAGTTCCCCACTGGGTGCTCGTCTGGTGTTCCACTAAATGAAACGTTAAGCATGTAAAGGCCAGGGATGCTTGGTGTAGAAGTATTGAAAGCATATGTCCTGTAGGTGTCTTGGATGGACTGGGTGTTCTTCACTTCTATCTTATTTCCAGTTATATTCGCGGAACCCCATCCGGTTCCGCCGACATCCACAACATTCGTAAACTCTGAAGGAACTAGAATCGTCAAGGTACCGCCAATGTCTATCGCCATTTTATTACAATCCTCCTCCAACGAAACATAGAAGGTTGTCTCAGTACTCGGCAGTACGGAAATGTTAAATGCTGGTGTAGGACCATGACCCAGCCAGACAATAGACCATGGAACATCTCCATTTACTTGCTTGGCTACATAATCGTTAGAATAGACCGTGCCATTCGCTGTTATCCTTACTGCGACGGTAAATACTTCATCTTTGCCGTTGCCATCAATGTCAACATAGAATTCTTGAGCCATATGAGGTTGGACGTTGATTATCCCAGTCCAATAGATAACTCTTCTAGCGGCGTCACGCTCCCAACCTGATATAGGATAAGACAGTCCTATTCCTTGATCTCTGTCATTGAACACCTCATTTGTCGCTGAAGAGGCGTTGAACTCAACCCTAGTCACTCGATAAACATTGTCTGTTGGATTCCAAAATACAGCACCAAAACAACCCTTCTGGTCCTTGTCCATCTGGTAGGGCACTGATCCAGTCGCAACGACTGTCTGGACGCCGCCGTATTCTCTTGTTTCTGTCAAAATGTCATTAATCAGGTCAGGTCCGTATTGCTGAGCAGTAAAGTTTGAATGTGTTCCTTTATCTGGACTAAGGTCCACATCTGATATGAGGTTTGGAAAATCTATCGCCTCTGTTCTTGTCAAATAACTTCTGAAAATCATGTAGACATTGTTGTCAGATTGTAGGTCAGTTAATACGCCAGAAACGTAAGCAGTCGCACCTAACAGATTGTAATCGACCGGATAGTATGAATCCACTGTTTGTGAAGTCGCCATATCTATTGGGAGCAACAACTGCAAACTAAGAACGACCAGCACTGTTAGAACATAAATTTTCTCATGAAGTCTATGCACAGCGACGTCTCCTCTTCTTCCTTCTTAGGGGCCAGCCAAGGTGACTGCAATCGAGCAGAGGTATCAAAGGACCCGAATGCTCAATAGGCCTCACAATACCGAGGGCTAGGATGGTGTAATGTACTGACACACTCATTGTAGTATTTCCGACCTGTGCGCGCGCCAACAATTCTTGAAACGAATTTTATATCTTACATCACAAAAGACTTCTGAAGATGGAATCAGTAGCAGAAGTATTAAAGCAAGGTAAGTGGCATCACATATATCCACTGATGACCCTGCGAATAAATTGATGGATCACAAACGCAAATGAGAAAAGTAGTATTATTCGAGCTCCGGTAGTATAGTCTGGTTAGAACAACCCATAGTGGAGATATCTCCACTATTTTCCCGCAACTCGCCTTTTTCCAAACGTCAAGTCACAATTATCTTAGCATGAATTTCTCGCAAAATACTTATCTCTCAAAACAGCTGAAGTGTGTCCACTAAAAAGGAGATGTCTGCTTAGAATATGGATTTGCATTTCATCATTATGCTTCTGCAAATAACGATAATCGGCGTAGGTGCCTTTATCCTTGCTAGATTTCTCAGAAGGTTGATGAAAACCTTTGAAGAGAAGAAAAAGATCAAGAAAGGAATTCTTTCTAACGTTCAGAGGTTTGTTCAACTAGTAACCTACGCTATAGCTGCCGTTTTGATTTTATGGATGCTCAATGTCGATGTTACGGGGCTAATCGCGAGCTTGGGAATAGGAGCTCTAATAATCGGTTTTGCACTGAAGGAAATTATTGAGAACTGGGTTTCGGGCTTGTTGATAGTTTCGGGAAAAACTTACAGAATTGGTGACCTAGTAGCAGTTGGGGATTTGAAGGGGATTGTTGTTGACATAAGTCTTCGCACCACGAAGTTGAGGACATATGACAGAAATGAGGTGATTATCCCAAACTCCCTGCTGTTGAGAGACAAAGTTGTTAACTTCACTAGTGGTAAACAAGAGACCGTTTCTTCCATTTCCTTCTTCATAGACTATGTCTTTGATGTTGAGAAGGCGAAGCTGGCCACAGAAAGAGTTCTTGTGAAACATCCTAAGGTTGTAGTAGACCAGAAAAGGAGACGAGAAATCAGATTTATCGTACGTCACAAAGAATGGACCACAGAGATAGAGTTCCTTTTCTGGATAAATGATCCCGCCAATGAGGAATTTATCAAGTCTGAGATTGCTCAACTTGTAAAGAAGGAACTCCAAAATGAGGGCATACTACCGCCGATTCCCGCATTCTTACGGAAGGAATTCTTAGGCATGAAGAAATGAAACCAATAATGCCCGAAATAGCTCGCGCCGCTCGAATCGCATGCACGTAAGCTAAGCGGCAGAGAACTTTTCCCTTTTGACGGAATCTAATCGATTTTTGTACAGTGCTGATGCACGCGAACGACTAACCATGTCAAGACGATTCTTATGCTCGGGGGACTAGTTCTATTGGCATTCCCGTTTCACGTAGTTTACAGGACTCCAAGAAGATCTAGACGGTGGTGCGTGCACAATATAAAGGGATTCCGTCTTTATATGGTTGGAAATGTACGCACGAAAGTACTGGTCAATGCCCACTTCTGAGGTTCTTCACGAACTTGATAGTTCCGAGAAGGGGTTGAGCAAGAAGAAAGCAAGTGAAAGATTAGCTGTTTACGGAGCCAATGAAATAGGCAAACGAGAAATCAGAACGGGACTATTCATATTCCTATCTCAGTTCAAAAACCCACTAGTGGTGATTTTAATTGGTGCAAGCATAGTTGCAGCATTCTTAGGAGAACTTATTGATGCAACGATCATAATAGTCATCGTGGCAATCAACGGTTTGCTTGGTTTTTACCAAGAGTACAGGTCGGAGAAAGCCCTTGAACGCCTAGGAAAATACATAAAGTTTACGGCCAAAGTTATAAGAGAAGGTGAGAAGCAGCAGATCGACACAAAAGAGCTTGTTCCAGGGGACATAGTCTTGCTAGAAACTGGTGATATCGTTCCTGGCGACATGAGACTGCTGACTATAGACGAATTGTCCATCGATGAATCATCTCTGACGGGGGAGTCCTATCCAGTTCGAAAAACTGTTTCTGCGATATCAGCCGAAAATCCGTCTATACATGAGATGAAGAACCTTGCCTTCACGGGAGCGTATATCAAAGATGGAGAAGGAACAGGCGTAATTATCGCTACAGGCAAGGACACGTATCTTGGGAAAACCGCTCAGCTATTGAAGAAAATAAAAAGAGAAAGCGAATTTCAGAAAAACATGACAAAACTTGGGTACACTCTGATAAAAATCGTTTTAGCCAGCGTAGTTGTGATTTTCCTTGTCAATGCCCTTCTTGTGAGAGACGTTGTTAGCACAATTCTCTTCTCGGTTGCTCTAGCCATAGGAATGGTCCCAGAGGCTCTACCTATTGTAATAACCATAGCTCTTTCAACCAGTGCCCTTCTGCTAGCAAAAAAGAATGTTGTCGTGAAGAGGCTAGTCTCTGTGGAGGACCTCGGAAACATTGATGTTGTCTGCACTGACAAAACAGGAACAATCACAGAAAACAAGCTGACACTTGCAAAGTATGTGGATGTGGATGGAAACCCAGAGGAAAAGTTGCTACTTTATTCCCTTTTGTGCAATTCGATAAAGAAAAACAAAGACACAGGCAATCCAATTGACACAGCGATTTGGAGTTATGCAAAGCGAAACTCTGACACGATGGAGCTTGAGAATTACTCGGTGATAAAAGAAATGCCATTTGACTCAACAAGGAAGAAAATGAGCGTAGTTGTGAGAACAGATGAAAAGCGAATTTTAATATCAAAAGGCGCCCCAGAATCAATAATTGACATCGCAACGCATGTATGGCAGAAACACGAAGTCAATCTACTAAAAGACAAGAATGCAGCCAAAAGACTGTACGAGGAATATGGAATCAGAGGATACCGAGTAATCGCAGTTGCCTTCAAAGAAGTCGAAGAAAAAGAAAACTACACAAGAGACGATGAGTTCGGACTCACACTGGTTGGCTACGTTGCATTCATGGATCCTCCTAAAAAGACTGCAAAGGAAGCAATTAAACTTAGTGAGAAACTGGGAGTAGAGGTCAAGATCTTGACAGGTGACGGACCTTATGTTTCGGGAGAAATCGCTCGACAAGTGGGGCTGAAGGTGAAAGATGAGAAAATAGTACTTGGACAGGAAATTGATAAATTGACAGACGAAGAACTGCGAGAAAAAGTGAATAGTATAGTGATCGTGTCAAGGGCAACTCCAGAGCACAAGTATAGAGTTGTTAAGGCTCTGAGAAAAAACGGGCGGGTTACAGCTTGTTTAGGTGATGGCGTGAATGACGCTCCAGCACTTAAAGAGGCTGATGTTGGCATAGCTGTAGAACAAGGATCAGACATTGCTAAGGACGCTGCAGACATTGTGCTGCTCAAGAAGGGATTGAAAGTAATAGTGGAAGGCATTCGAGAAGGCCGAAGAACTTTCAGTAACATAGTCAAATACATCCTCTACACTATCGCAGGGAACTTTGGAGATCTGTACACTATTGGGGCTGCATCAGTTGCTCTCCATTTTCTACCTCTGCTGCCATCGCAACTAATTCTGGCAAACTTTCTAACAGACACCCCAGTTGTCGCCGTCTCGACGGATAATGTCGAGAAAGAAGTGTTGGTAAGGCCAAGGCGTTGGGACATAGGACACATATTCAAATTCGGTGGGTTACTGGGTCTTGTAAGTGCGGTATTTGATGTGATCCTGATTCTACTGCTATTCTGGGTTTTCAACACGAATGCTATCCTGTTCAGAACGGCGCTGTTTATGGAAATTGTCTTATCAGAGATACTTGTGCTGTTCATGATACGAACAGACAAGCTCTTTTGGAAGAGTGTACCTCCTAGTAGGAAGTTGATTTGGGCATCAATATTTGCTTTTTCTTTATCCTTAGCAGTAGTTTATCTTCCAATCAACAGCTTTTTTGACTTCACTTCATTGCCTTTACACTTGTTGGGAATTATTATCCTAGTTGTGGTCGGATACATGGTTGCTACGGAAATGGTAAAACTAGCTTATTTCAGGAAGCTAATAAAGCCAAAAATTAGGCTAGCGCTGTCTACACAAATACAAAAAGCGAGGTCAAAGATATCAGAGAGCCAAAAAGAATTTTTGGACACTCTTAATGACGAGTAACTTTTACAAAGACAACTTGAGCCAGAGAAAGCTATTTTTGCTAATCCAGATACTCAATAGTGAGCCATATGAATTGGTACGCCATGCCGTTGCTGGCCATATCTTTGTTGCTGATTGCTTTGGTTAGTGAAAGAGCCATACGATATGTTATAGCGTTGTCCAAACTTCTTGGTTTATCCGAAATGGCAGCAGGCTTTATCCTACTATCATGGGCGCGCGCATGCAAAGAAGATTTATGTTTTGACTACTTTGGATAGTATTTCAGTGGTGATTGAGAAGTGAGCTTATTGGATTATGTCAGTGCTTTTGGCGAGTGGGTTTTGGCTAACCTTGACAAGATGATACTCTCAGCAGTAACCGTTGTTGCTGTTTACGTCATTTATAGAATTGTTGTTCGAGAGATCAAAAGCCTCAAGGCGCGTAAGAAGCTTGAAGAGCATCTCACCTACACCTTGATACGAGTCGCGAAATGGGCAGCAGCTTTTGTGGTTATATCAGCTGTTCTTGCTGAGTGGGGAGTCACGTTAGGAATCATTTCGGGACTTCTGGCCCTGTTTGGTGGAACAATTGTCGGCTTTGCAGCCATAAACACTATAGGCAACGCCATCTCCGGCTTGATTGTAATGACTAGCAAGCCGTTTGAAGTTGGAGATAGAATTTTCTTCAATGACCAGTTCGCCGATGTAGCCGCCGTAGAGCTCATTTACACAAAGATGTTGACTCTCGACAATGTTTTGGTGTCCGTACCTAATCAGGAGCTACTTAAGGCCGAAATTGACAATTATGGTAAGAAGAAGGTGATCCGCAGACATTGCACGGTGACGCCAGGCTTCGAGTATGACAGCCACGACGTTGAGAGTGCCTTGTTGGAAGCTGCAAGCAAGGTTAATGGAGTTTTGGAGGAACCGAAACCTTACGTGTGGATCACGAATTTTCAAAGTTACGCTGTTGAATACGTTCTCTACGTGTTTATCAATGACATAAAGAGATTGCAGGAGATAGATGCAGAGCTCCATAGAAAGGTTTTAGAGACCTGTAAAGCGCACAAAATAGACATAAGTACACCCTTACTTCTCAGGCAGCTTGAAAAATAGAAGCCCAGTTGAGGCTTATTCATCGAGCGACTCGACGTCAGAGCCATCTCTTTCTTCTGAAGTAAACGACCATTACAACTCCTATGATAAACATGAAGACCAAGACAGAAGGATAGCCCCAATGCCACTCAAGCTCTGGCATATATTTGAAATTCATTCCATAGAGACCCGCAACCAGGGTCAAAGGAATGAAAATTGTTGCGATGATTGTTAGAACTTTCATGACTTCATTCATTCTGTTACTGACGCTGGAGAGGTAGATATCTAGCATTCCAGAGAGCATGTCTCGAAAAGTCTCTATCGCGTCAATAACCTGAATTGTGTGATCGTAGACGTCTCTCAAATAGATGTCTGTGGATTTGTTGATTAGCTGCGATTCCCATCTTTCTAGCCGGCTGATGACCTCTCGCAAAGGCCAGACGGACTTTCGCAGAAATATCATCTGCCTTTTCAGATTGTGGATAGTTTGTAGGGTTTCTGGTGATGGATTCGTGACCAATTCATCTTCAATTTCTTCAATATTTTCCCCAATCTTCTCAAGAATCATGAAATAGTTGTCCACGACAGCATCTATCAAAGCGTAGACAAGATAGTCAGCTCCCATCTTCCTAATGCGACCCTTATCACTTCGAACACGCTCCCTGATAGAGTCAAAAACGTCGCCTTCATTTTCTTGAAATGTGATAACCCAGCTCGGCCCTAGAACTAAACTAAGTTGCTCTGCCTTGGTCTTACTTGCTTTCTCATCATAATATAGCATTCTTAGAACGATGAAAATATAGTCCAAGAAGTCCTCCATTTTGGGACGCTGCCCAGTATTGACAATATCTTCCAAGGCTAGGGGATGCAAATCGAAATGTTTGCCAATTTTCTCAACAACATCAACTCTATGAACGCCATCAATGTTAATCCATGTCACAGTTGGTTTATCTTTGAAAGGAAAACACTCTTCAACTTCTTTAACGTCTTTCTCTTCAAAATGGGTATCATTATAGTCGATAATCCTAATTTTCACTTCCCCACTTTTCTTCTCACCTACATAGACGACAGTGCCTGGTGGAAGACCAACCTTCTTTGACCTTCTTTTGATAACTCGAGATATTATGATACACCCAACCCCCATTTTGATGAAAACACATATAAGTTTTGAAGACATGCGAAGAATCTAAAAGTGCGCCGCGCACAGAATGTTCGCGTTCAATCTCTCCATGTTTGTTTCTTGCCTGTTATCTTTCTATAGGCTCTTTTTATGTGGCGTAGCATATGAGCTAAGAACCTCTGTTCTTGTCTGTATGCTCTTCTGAGGATAGAATCTCTAATGAGTAACGCTTTCTTAAGTTCCATCATTTCTTTCTTCGGAGAATATTTCAAGTAAATTGGTGTTCCAATGAGAAGCAGAAGTAATCCTGTTGCAATTTGTGTGATTGAACACTGTGTGATTAGGTACAGAGAGAAGATTACTCCTAGGCTTGGAATGAGTAATCCTCCCTTGAGGTGGAATTGAGGTTTTCGACCCTTTTTCCGCAGTGAAAAGATTGATGCACTAGTTGCTACATATGCAATCGCCATAAAGAAAACAGATGTAGCTATCAGCATACTCAGATTGCCAACAATTGCGGCTATTAGTGCTGTAATTGCTTGGATTGTGATTGCCAGATAAGGAGTCCTAAATTTTTTATGAACTCTGGATAAGATACGAGGAAACAAGCCATCAACAGCTAGCGCATATCCAAGTCTTGATGACTCTATCATTCCTGATTCGTCAGAGCCAGCTACAAGATCAAAGCTCCGATCCCAACGATTGCTCCGCCAATAAGTGCCACCATCGAATCTGTACTCAGCACTTCAGTAGTTGCAGATGCCAATGGCGCAGTGTCAGAAGCCAATTGACTCCATGATCTGACCCCGAAAAGCACGATGTTCGTTATCAAATAGAAGATGGTTACAATTGAAATTCCAAGCACAATAGCCCTCGGAATGGTGCCTCCTGGATCTTTTATTTCGTCAGCTGGGATAGTTGAGATTTCAAAGCTTGCATACGCCCAAAATATCAGGATGAGAGCTGCTCCGAAATTTCCAAATCCATATGGGAAAAAATGAGAAAGATTTGACGCTGCCAGAGAGGGATGTAAAAAGATGTAGAGTAAACCGATTCCTGAAAAGAAAATTAGCGGTGCAAGTTTGGCTAAGGTGAGGGCGTCATTTGCCCTTCCTGCCGCTTGTCGCTGCCAAACACTGCGAGTCCTTTTGCGACGCGTCCAAACCTGTCTTATCATAGATTTCCTTCGCGCTTCCGCTTCTAAGAAGCTCTTTCACAAGCCTTTAGGCAAAACTTTTTTATTGTTTGAAAGGAAACATCATCTTGAGGTGGTTGCATGACTAAGATAAGTGAACTGAATGGGAAGAAAGTGATTACCACAGACGCTTTCGATGTTGGCAAAGTCTCAGGGGCTGAGATGGATAAAAATTGGCAAATAACCCACGTACACATTGAGTTGTCCAAAGAAGCAACAAACGAGTTAAGCTTCAAGAAGCCTGTTCTCGGGCACATAACGATCTGTCTACCAATCAATCTCATTCAAGGATTCGGAGACATGATTACGCTTAACAAAACAAGAGAGGAACTCAAAGGAATCCCAGAATGCAAGGGCAGCTAGCTCCGTCTAATAAGCAACTTCTCGACCCATTTTTACTACGAGCTATGCGCGTGTAAAACAAGAGATATATAATCAAATTGCCAATTGAGTCATAGAACTCTAAAGAAGACCTGAACTTCTGGTTTGCGTTAATGACGATTTTCGTAGCGGTTTTTCTATTGGTTGCGGCCTATTTCAATTGGCTTAACGTAAGCTTTTTTGTAGGTCCACTCCGTTTTGGGCATTGGCTTGGTGTATTAGGAACCCTTTTCATTGCGTTTTTCACACCTGCATACTACGTCCTCAAGCGGCGTTACCCGAGAAGACTTAAGGTAATGCTCAAGGTTCACATTTTCGGAACCCTTTTTTCCTTCATCCTTATATCCATCCACTTTGCTCAACAGATAAGCAGACCGCCACAGTTCTATCCAGATTTGGGAACTGGAGTGATATCTTACGTTGCCACGCTTATACTTGTTTCAACAGGGTTTCTCCACAGATTTAAGCTATTATAAGGAAGAAGGGTGTATCCTCCCCATCGGAATAGATTTCTACACATCAGTATAACTTTTACATTCTACCTCGTCATAGTCTTTCACATGTTACGCAATTTTGGCCTTGTATAGAATGCGCGCGAGAGAAACAGCTATGAGAATTGGCGAAGCATTAAGGCTTGAATGGACAGATTTGGACTTCGAACGTAATATTATAACACTGAACAATCTGAAAAGAGAGGAAAACCCCGGCAATTCAAACTCAGTAACACAATCATGGCCAGACTCAACAAGCTACCTCGAAAGTCAGCCAAAATTTTCAGTGTAAAATGTAGAAGCGCATTAGACACTAATTTCAGAAGACAACGTAACAGAATCGCTGAGAAAATTCAGAATTCAAGGATTCGACGAATAGCCTTTCATACTTTCCGACATTGGAAAGCAACAATTGAATATCATAAAACAAAGGACATACTCCATGTCAAGAAACTATTAGGTCATCGACGAATTGATAACACGCTGATCTATACTCAATTAGTCAGCTTTGAATCAGACGAATACCATGTCAGAACAGCAAAAACACTGAAAGAAGTTTGCGAGCTTGCTGAAGCAGGCTTTGAATACTTTACAACTATAGAAGACGCTCAGATTTTCCGTAAACGCAAGTAAGAGTATAGCTTATATGCGGAAAAATGCGGTTTATATATTCGTTTGAACTATACTATTGGCTCTCAAAATCAATATTCACTCTATTGGAGTCAAAATATTTGACAGGAAAACCATTAGTTTCTATAGTGTCTGCAGGGCTGTCAAAATTTGGAAAACGAGAAGGACTATACGGTAGAGAACTTTACATAGAAGCCGCAAGCGAAGCCTTCGAAAGATGCCCAAACCTCGACCCCAAAAAAGACATCAAAGCAGCCTTCATAGGCATGATGGGTGAATCCTTTGAACATCAGGGCCACACAGCACCAACTGCTCTAGACTGGGTAGGCCTGTTGCCGATCCAAGCGTTTAGAACAGAAGGAGCATGCGGCTCTTCAGCCACCGCTATACGTTGTGGAATTTTCGCAATTCTCTCAGGTCTTGCAGACATTGTTATGGTTGGTGGTGTTGAGAAAATGACCCACAGAGCCACCTCAGACGTTACAGAATACCTAGCCATGGCATGTGACTTCCCCTTCGAACAATGGAATGGCTTAACCTTCCCCGGCCTTTTCGCTATGGTAGCCACGGCTCACATGCACAAATACGGCACAACAGAAGAGCAAATGGCCCTCGTTGCTGTGAAAAACCATCACCACGGCGCTATGAACCCCAAAGCCCACATGCAAAAAGAAGTATCGTTGGAGAAAGCCATATCTTCGCGTGTTATTGCATGGCCTCTTAAACTCTACGATTGCTCGCTGATAACCGACGGTGCCAGTTGTCTAATCTTGACCAAGCCAGAGCTTGCCAAAAAATTCACTAACGCACCTGTCCACATAATTGGTTCAGGGCAAGCAAGCGACACTATTGGATTGTACGAAAGAGAAGAATTTACAACCCTTAAAGTTGGCAGCCTCGCAGGAGAAGAGGCGTATAAAATGGCCGGCGTTAACCCTTTCGAGATAGATGTTGCAGAAGTACACGATTGCTTCACAATTGCAGAAGTCGTGGCTTATGAAGACCTTGGCTTCTGCAAACCGGGAGAAGGTGGAAACTTCATAGAAGAAGGGCAAAGTCAAATCGGTGGCAAAGTAGCCGTAAATACAAGTGGTGGACTAAAATCGAAAGGACACCCAGTAGGCGCAACAGGTACGGCTCAAGCATACGAAATATATTTGCAGCTAACTGGACAAGCTGGAAAAAGACAGGTTAAAGACGCAGAAATAGGCTTAACCCACAATGTTGGAGGCTTAGGCGCAACAGGCGTAGTGAATATATATAAGAGAGGATGAAAAATGACAGAAGAGCCAATCTCTTTCACCATCGAAAACTTCTACAAATTCGTAAAAGAAGGAAAACTGAGGGGTGCAAAATGCAGCAAATGCGGGAAACTGCTAGTGCCTCCCAAACCAATGTGTCCTAAATGCTTCTCTAAAGACTTAAAGTGGAAAGAACTCCCAAAGCAAGGGAAACTACTAACCTACACCGTGATTCACGTCTCTACGAAAAAATTTCAACCATTAACACCATACGCAGTTGGAATAATTGAACTAGAAGAAGACGCACGTCTACCAGGAATAATAAAGAACATAAGTTTGGACAAAATTAAGGTGGGGATTGATTTAGCCATTGACGTTGAAAAAGAACCGATATCAGAGGAGTGGCCACAATGGCCAAGATACTATTTTAAACCTATGCAACCACAGTAATACCTTGGCTTTTTTACTATTTCCGCTTTCTGTAGATTGCGACATTCTCTGCTTCAGAGTATCTGACAAACTCGAATCCAGCTTGAATTAGCTTATCTTCTTCTTCCAATGATTCTGCATGAGAGACATGCCATTCGTCGCTTTCAAAGGTTATGAGCTGTGTGTATATCAAAGTGTTCTCAATGCAACGATGCCCTAGCTTCTTTTGGACATATAGAATATCCTTAGTTTTATGATACAGCATTGTTGCGCCCCAATGTCTAAAAGTGTGAAATGTGACTTTCTGTAGTCTTGGATTTCCAAGCTTTTTAGCCAGATTTCTTCGTCTCTTTATGAAGTTTCCTCGAAAATTGTTGAGATTGGTGGTCGATCCAAAGATTCTTTTGCTATTTTTAGGTAAGCTGTTAAGCATAGAAACAAGCTTTTCCGATATTTTGAACTGTCGGGGATTGCTTCCTTTTTCCGGTTCATTTACAGTTAATATGTTGCCATTAAGATCTATCCATTCAAGCGCCCAACCTTCACCAGATCTTATCATTGTTTCCTTTAAGACTTGTAGAAATACAGCTAATTTTCCTCTGCAACCTGCTATTAATTGGTCTAATTCGGTTTCTGTTGGAATGAAAGGTAGCTTCCTGCATGGCTTGTATTTTGGAGGTTTCCATGATAAACCAAGCCAAGCTGTAAAGACTGTATAAGTAGCTACATAATGGAGTTTTGAGCTGTCAGATACGTTCTCATTTGCAATAATTTCTTTTACTGACTCTGGATTCAGAAGATTTGCCCCATGTTTGAATAAGCGTGTTAAAACCTTATGGTGTGCCAAGATTGTGTTTGGTCTACGTCCTTCTTTTTTCAGATACCAAAGATATTCTACAAGTTTGCCTCTGACGTCCTTTGTGGCTCCCGCAAGCCCTTCTCTAAGCGGCTCCACTGTGGTCAAATTTTTCGATCTCCTAGGAGAGACGCATATTTGACAAGTAGAACCATAACCCGAAGGGTTATAAAGCGTTTTTCCAGCACTAAAACGGTAGCCACATTCCCGACAAATATAGCGTTGTACGTCGCCATGATTGGTTTTGCGTATTCCATCTTTCCATATTTTATGCGACGTACATTGAGGACAATTAACCACTAGAAACAGCCTTCAACAGATTTAGAGTATATGTATGTGTGTGTAAAGAGAGAAGGAAATTTTGTGCTATCTAACCAATTTTGATACGATACTGTGTATATATTGGCAATCATACGCCATGCCTTTCTAGCCATTTACGACCTAGATCAGCTATTTTCCAAAAAGGATGTTTATACTCGATTAATCCAGCATGATCCAGATCCTGAATGTACTTTTTGATGGTGTTGTCTGTGGCTCCTAGCTCTGTTATCTCCAATTTAGTGTACGCCAATATTGCCGCAACCGTTTGTCCTTTGTCAAATTGTAATAGCCACTTCAACATTTCCTTAAGGATAGAAGACCTTTCACTCTGAGGCATTATCGCTTACCTCTTTTTGCCGAGACTTCTTTTTGGCTCTGTACTCTCGCTTTTTCTTTGCCCAATAATCCCGCACAGATTTAGGAGCTTTGAATTTTTTTCTTGCCATGTTTTAACCCGTCTAAGACTTTTATGCAACTTAGACATAACCACCAAGTATGACACCTAGTGACATCGGAAATAAAATGAGAGATTTTCTAGAGAAGAAAGATGGTTGGGCTGGGGTTGAAGATTGTGCAAAAGCATATTCTATGGATCCAATTAAAAAGAAAATAGATTTTTCTAAGAGAAGAAAGTTTTATCGTTGGCGCAAACAAGTTGGAAAAGGCAAGGTAGAAGGTTTTCGAGTTGTACCTATTCAACGTCGTACTTTTCTTGGGTTGACTTCTGCAGATCCGTCTTTATTGAAATCCTTTTTAGATAAGGACAAAAGCTTGCAGCGTTCTTTTCAAAACAGCTTAGGCTTTTGGGGTTATTGGGATCGAAGAGCAGAGAGAAAAGCAAGAGAAAAAGCCAAAAAGCTGCTTTCTCTGAAAGCTGAGTGTTACGCACTTATAGAAGAGACAAATATGATAGAAGATGAGTGGACACCAGAAAAAGTAGCAAAATTAAGGCAAAAGTACCGTAAACTTCTCAAGGATTCTTGACACGATTTTCCATTTACGTTTAACCAAATTTTTCTATGGGAAATTCTGCAAGCAAGAAGAAGGAATCTGCTGCAAAGTCCTAAATGATATATTCATAGATAACAAAGGTGTTTTTACGCTAGTTTTGGGTTCTTGCGTTTAGGCGCATGGTTTTAGTATCCATTTCCTCTAAAAGGGATACTTTTTCAATCAAGATACGTGGGCGTAATGATATATTAGTAGATATAACAAAGCATTTGACTGTAGTTTTGGGTTCTTTTTTGTTGCTCTATGGACTTACTAGTCATTTCCCCTAAACTGACAACTTCTGAGAACAAGATGCCTGAGCCATATAGGTTCTGGAGAACAAAGAGATGGTTGCCTCAACTGCCACAACTGTCCCAATATAATATTAATTTATTGAACATCAAATAAAGAGAGAAATTAGCTTCTTGTTAAAGCTGTTAAGATGGTTAATATGTAAAATATATTTATAGTATCTAAAATGATGGAAAAAGAACGGTTGTTAAGCTCGTTAATCCTTGAATTAAACAAAAGAAGACTGTTGTTTAATCAAAACATATATTTTTATTAAACACCATTGTTTCCATTCACCTGCATGGTAAATACATACATGGTTGTTGTTATGTAGTAAATAAATAAAATTAAACAAGCCTTCTTTTCTCTTCATTTAGGATACTATAAATATATGTTATAGTTCAACGAGTTCAACAGGTTCAACAATAGCTCTTTTTCCATACCATAGAAACAATATCAATAAATGTTATATTTTGACAATTTTGATTTTTTTGACAGGTTCAACGGTGTCGTGGAGAAGGCTTAAATGCGAAAAGTATGTGCTGAATGAATAAATTTAGCTTTCTTTAGCAAGAGGTGATTTGCATAGTAAATGAAGAGAGGTTAAGCGCAAAAGACTACAATTCTCTGGAATGTGAAATCTGCAAGAAAAACAAAAAGACATTTTGGGTATTCACAGAGCACGATTTGAAGGCACATATAGAGAAAATTCATGGCGAAGATTTCGAGAAGTATAAGAAAGAATACATAACGTAAGTGTTATGCGTTCTATGAGTGCATGCATGCCTCACTAAATATACATACGAAAACCAACGGAAATTTCAAAAATCACTTGAGATGATTGAGCTTTTACAAGCGTATGACAAAAACTGTAGAAGTTGGAAAAACTCAAATATACTTACATGTTCTGCATTATTGTACGCTCACGCATAATGTTGATAGAAGGTTTAGCGCTTGGAGGAATTTATGAAAAAAACCTACAAAACCTTCTCTGATATGTTGTCAGAGAAAGATTTCAATAAGTCGTTTAATTTTTTGAAGAAAAAGGAGAAGAAGATTTTTGGAAGAACAAGCTTGATGTATCAAAAAGCAATGAGATGCAAAACTTGTGACTCTGATATCTGCATAGCTTTGCTCTGTTCTACTATTGAAGTTCTCTCTGGCGGAAAAAGTATTATTTTTAAAGATTGGTTACTAAAAAATAGACTGAGTGAATTAACGGGCAAATCTCCAGCACAAGTTAAAACAGCCCTTAACCGAGCGTATGAAGATTACTTGATGAGCGAAGAAGAAAGGGAAGGCATATCATATAATTTCAGAATGTTCTTATCCAAATACTGTCCAGAAAACCTGAAAAATCCACCAATTAAGGTTTACAAAGGAAAGGGTGAACCATTTGATGTAGCTCTCAGAGGATTATACTCACGTTTCAGGTCTTTTTTTCTTCATAGGGGAATAGGTTATGCTGGCTCCGTAGACGAGCCTTATATAGACAAAGAGACAGGTGAAGCAATTCATATGATTGCGATGCCGCTACTGATGAAAGTAGATAATAGCAAAATTGTTAGTTTTGAATTAACGAGATTGACAGATTGGTTTGCCCAGGTCGTAAAGCAGAGTTTATTTCACTATTTCAAAGACCAGACTCAGTAAAGAGACGACCAGAAAAATGGGGAGTATGCGGGAGACATCTCCACAGCTATGCGGAACTAAATCTATTTGCATGCATGCTAGTTTGATTTATTGCTTCTTTTTGCGTTTGATGGCAATGCTTGAGACGGCAACGATTGAGACAATTGCGGCAATTGCGCCTACATATTGGGTCCATGCTGGCGTGTTTATTGAAACACTGGTTCCACCTACTATGACTTGTGGTGGTGGCGGTGGTAGCGGAGGTAAATCTCCAAAACAGTAAACCTTGTGGCTCCATGATCCTACGTAAACCTTGCAATCAGCAACAGCAGGAGAAGAAGACACAGGAGTCAACGCAGAGCCGGTTGTGTAGTTCCATATGTGTGCTCCTGTAGAAGCGTCAACACAATAAACCTTGCTGTCCCATGCCCCAAAGTAAACTTTGCCATCAGCAACAGCAGGAGAAGAAGACACCTCGTTGCCTATAATGTCGGTTATTGTGGAATTCCATATGTGTGCTCCAGTTAGAGCATCCAGACAGTAAACCTTGTCGTCCCGTGATCCTACGTAGACCTTGCCATCAGCCACAGCAGGAGAAGAATGCACAATATTGCCTGTTGTGTAGTTCCATATGTGTGCTCCTGTAGAAGCGTTGAGGCAGTAAATCTTGTAGTCTTGTGATCCTACGTAAACTTTGCCATCAGCAACAGCAGGAGAAGCATACACATTAGAGCCTGTTGTGTAGTTCCATATGTGTGCTCCTGTAGAAGCGTCAAGACAATAAACCTTGTCGTCGTGTGATCCTACGTAAACTTTGCCATCAGCAACAGCAGGAGAAGAAGACACAATATTGCCTGTTGTGTAGTTCCATATGTGTTCTCCCGAAGAAGCATTCAGACAATAAGTCTTATTGTCGTGTGATCCTACGTAAACCTTACCATCAGCCACAGCAGGAGAAGAACTCACCTGTTCGCCTGTTGTGTAGTTCCATATGTGTTCTCCTGTCGAAGCGTCAACACAATAAACCTTGCTGTCAAATGCCCCAAAGTAAACCTTGCCATCAGCAACAGCAGGAGAAGAAAGCACCCAATCGCCTGTTGCGTAGTTCCAAATTTCTGCTCCAGTCGAAGCGTCAAGACAATAAACCTTGCTGTCAAATGATCCTACGTAAACCTTACCATCGGCAACAGCAGGAGAAGACCACACCTCGTCACCTGTTGTGTAGACCCAGATTGTACTATTTGTGTTTGGCGCTGATGAAGACGAGTATCCCGTATGATTTGGGTCGTGGTGAAACATTGGCCACCAGTCTGCTGCATTAGCTGTTTGAACATTGAATGCCAATGTGAATGTGGTTGTCAGAAGCAACACAAGCACTATTCCAGAAACAACTCTAAATTTCATTTTTCTTCTTTTCTCCCCAGAAAACGGCATTTATAGTATAACTTGCTTTTAAACCTGTAAGGAAGAATGTTCTATTCAGCATCAATTATATCAAAAAATGGGGAGTTGCGGGTGATATCTCCATTAACCATGATATTATTTTAAACCCTTGACAAATTCCGTTAAACCTTGACTTTTTTCATTTCCTTTTTCGGTAGATAGCGACATTTGCTTTTTCATCATAGCGTACAAACTCGAATCCGGCTTGA
>Ga0209635_10000156_pt1 | contig 42007 bp, 41 predicted proteins | sample DeeMarSWOR230_32_FD_187463 | JGI IMG/M metagenome (GOLD analysis project Ga0209635, IMG submission 187463) | Marine sediment microbial communities from White Oak River estuary, North Carolina - WOR-2-30_32 (SPAdes) (version 2) | ecosystem: Environmental > Aquatic > Marine > Intertidal zone >...
CGCGCGAGCGCGGCCATGAGGCTGTCGAGGCGCGCCTCCAGCTCACGGATGCGGGCCTCCAGGCTGTCCACCTTTGCCTCCTGTGCCGAGAGGCGCGCTGGCGCTGCCGCTGCGACGGCCAGGGCCATGACGGCGCAGAGGATCAGATGCTGTTTTCGCATAGCCTTCCCTGCCTTATTGGGGTGCAGAGCACTCACAACCTGCCGCCCGACAGGGTGGTGCTGCAGATGTCCCAGAAAACGGGTCGGTGGTTTCCCGACCTTACTATCTCAGTTAGGTGGAGAAGGGAGGGCTACGCGCGACTTTGAGTCGGACCTGGCTCGGGGGGTGAACATCTTGAGGCGCGCTGAGCGGGGCCTCGGCGATGCGCGCCAGCGCTGCCAGGCTCGGCAGCGACGGCGGCGGCGACCACGGCGTACTGAAGATCAGTACGCAGAGCCGGTGATCGTGGGCTCTCGCGCAGGAATCGTGATGCTCGACTTCGATGTGGCCGAGATGGTCAATCGTCCAGCGGGCATCGAGGCAGAGACGACCGCCAAGCACCCCCGGTAAGACCAGGAGCAGCTGGAGCGCGATTATCCGCCGTGGCAAGCTCTGCGTGGGCATGATCAGGCACAGAGTACCGCCTATTGGCGCCAGACTCAAGGGTTTCGTTGCTGCGGGAGGTCGCGCTCGCGTATCTTTGCCGGCAACCAAGTCGAACCGTCCGTACGAAGGTCTGGCGAGTGTGAAGGCATGGCCCTGACGATATCCCATGTCACGGTCGCCTTGCAGAGCGCGGCGACCGCGGTTCCCGCCTCTCCTGCAGCGGCTCTGCTGTTCGCTGCCCTCACCGGGTTGGGCATGCTGGCCGGGATCTGGGCGATTCGGCGGTTCGAGTCGTGGGCGATCCGGCACACGGCGGAACTGGTCGCCTTTGCGGCGGGCTTGCTGGTGGCGGGCGCTTTATTGCATCTGGTGCCCGAGTCGGCAGACCTGGTGGGCACCGGCCGCGGGTTGGCCTGGACGCTGGCCGGCTTCTTGGTGCTCTACCTGGTGGAGGCTCACTTCCTCCCTCATGTGCATCGTCGCGGCGAGTTACCCATCGACGATCATCACCGCGCCGGGCACGCTCACCATGTGGGTCCGCTGGTGATACTGGGCCTCGCCATCCACTCCCTGGCCGAGGGCGTCTCGGTCGGTGCGGGCTTGTCGGCCCGTGCGCTGATCGGCACGGTGGCCGCTGCGCTCGTCGTGTTTCACAAGTTGCCGGTCGGTATCGCCGCGATGTCCGCGCTCTACCACTCCGGCGTCCCGGGCCGCCGCGCCGCCTGGGTGAGCAGTGGCCTGGCGCTGATCACGCCGCTAGCCGTGGTCGTGAGCTACTTCACTTTGAGAGGCGTGTCGGAGGCGCTGCTGGGCATACTGCTGGGGCTGGCGGGGGGCTCGTTCCTTTACATCGGCGCTGCGGACTTGCTCCCCGAGGGCCAGGCTCACGGTCGACCGGTAAACACGCTGATGTTCGTCTTGGGGTCGCTCGCGATGGTAGCGGTGAAGCTGGGGGCGCACTGAGCAAATTCTTCGGTATTTGTTCAATTGACGATGAGCTGACGGCTTGTTAGAATGTGGTCAAGCGAATGAAGGCCGCAGCGACCCATTCTTGAGCCAACACGAGAATGTGCGGGCCCGCCTTCTTCGATTGACGTCATGCCCGTTCCGGGAAGGCGAAAGGTCGGGGAGAGGGCACCTAAGGTTGCAGGAGGGCTTCATTGAATGCCCTGCGGCCCATCACTCGCTAGGTCGGCCCCCGAGAACTCGGGGGCCGGCTCTTTTTTGTGCCTTTCGCGCGTCCACGCGCCGCTGCAGCGGGGGAGGGCGGCGCGAATCTGGCATCAGCTACGGTAATGCTCTAAGTTAAGGCGCTTTAGTGGGCGAAATTGCTGAACTTTGCGGGTCCGCGGGCGGCGGAGCCGCTAATTTCTGTAAGCTGGGTAACCGATGGCGATCGTCCGTGTGACTCGGCGGCTCCATTTCAGTGCTGGCCACCGCCTGCACAATCCGGAGCTGTCGGACGAGGAAAACCGGGAGATCTACGGGCCGTGCAGCAATCCGAGCGGCCACGGTCATAACTACGGGCTCGAGGTGACGCTCAGGGGCGAGGTGGATCCGCAGACCGGATACGTCTTCGATCTGAAGCGGCTGAAACAGGCGGTTGAGGACGCGGTGCTGCGGGACGTGGATCATGCCAATCTCAACGTGGATGTGCCCTGGCTGGAGGGCGTGATCCCGACGGCGGAGAACATCGCCGTGCGGATCTGGCAGCGACTCGAGCAGGTGCTGCCGGAAGGCATGCTGGAGCGAGTGGTCGTATCGGAGTCCGAGCGCAACCTGGTGGAGTACTGCGGCGAATGAGCGGCGGTGCCGGGGGCTACGGACGCACGTCGAACCCGTGATGCGCGGCTCAAGTCGTGTTCTTGCGGGGGAATCAGAGAGTCAATGTCAGGAAAAGCGAATCAGGCCGCTGGCGGGACCGTTGACGCTTTGCTGGACACGGGAGCGCTGAGTCTGCGGGAAGTCGTGCGCGCTCAGCTCCGCCTGCTGGGGGAGGACCCGGGCCGTCCGGGACTGCTGCGGACGCCGGAACGCGTGGAGGAGTCGCTGCGCTGGCTCACACGCGGCTACGAGATGGATCTGGAGCAGGTGATCGGTGATGGCGTGTTCGAGGCCGAGCATGACGAGATGGTGATCGTGAAGGACATCGAACTCTACTCGTTGTGCGAGCACCACCTGCTGCCGTTCTTCGGCAAAGCGCACATCGCGTATATCCCGGACGGTAGGATCGTCGGGTTTAGCAAGCTGCCGCGAATTGTGGAGGTGTTCGCCCGGCGTCTCCAGGTCCAGGAGCGGCTGACGGATCAGATCGCGCGGGCGATTCAGGAGATGGTGAAGCCCAAGGGTGTGGGGGTGGTTGTCGAGGCAGCACACCTGTGCATGATGATGCGGGGTGTGGAGAAGCAGAACTCGAGGACTATAACCAGCTCGGTGCAGGGCGTTTTCCGGACGGACCAGCGAACCCGGGACGAGTTCCTGAAGCTCGTGGCTTCGCACTGGTTCAGCGCGTGACCGATACGCACGGCGAGCTGTCGGGGCGCAGAGTTCTGCTGACCGGGGCGACAGGTGGGCTGGGCCGGGCGTTGGCGGAGCGTTTGGGGCGTGCTGGCGCGGAGCTGGTGCTGATTGGGCGCCGGTCGGAGCCGCTAGCGGAGCTGGCAGCGCGGTTGGCTGCCGGCGCGATCGTCGGCGACCTGACGGACGGGGAGTTCGTGGCGAGCCTGCGCCTGCAGGTACTGAAGGTCTGGGGTGCGGCGCCGGACGTGCTGGTCAACAATGCCGGGGCTTTCGAGCTGGCGCCGTTCGCTGAGACGGAGCCTTCGGCGTTCGAGAGAGTGCTCGCTGTGAACCTTCGAGCTCCTTTCGAGCTCACTCGAGCCTGGTTGCCCGACATGCTGGCCCGGGGGTCAGGACACATTGTGAACGTCGGTTCGGTGGCGGGGCGGAAGGGGTTTCCCGGCAACGCGGCGTATTCCGCCTCGAAGTACGGGCTGCGCGGGCTACACGAGGTGCTGGTGGAGGAGTTGCGTGGGACGGGCGTGAAGGTAACCTGGGTCGAGCCGTCGGCGGTGGATACAGTACTCTGGGATCGCTTCGACCCGGACAGGCGGACGGATCTCCCAGCGAGGGCGGAAATGCTCGAGCCTGCGGCGGTGGCCGAGGCCGTCTGTTTCGCGATTGCGCAGCCGGATGCGGTTTCCGTGGAGGAGATCGTGATCAGAGCGAACCGGGCCGTGCGTCGCCGGTGAGCGAGGCGTGGCGGAACGGGTTTCGGGTTGCTGGTAGCGAGCTGGCTCGGGGAACCTGCGATCAGGTAAGTGGATCATGGTGCAACAGCATCTGAAGAGATTTCAGCGGATCAGCGCGACGAAGGACGGGATCACGCGTCTCGGCCTCACGGAGTGGGAGGACAAGGCGCATGCCGCGGCGGCGGCCGTGTTCGGCCGCAGCAAGCGGGTCAGGAAGATACGAGACCTCGCGGGCAACACGTTTCTGGTGAACGGCGACGGCAAAGGTCGGTATGTCGTCATGGGTTCGCACCTCGACACAGTACCTAACGGCGGCTGGCTGGACGGCACGCTCGGAGTCGCCGCTGCGTTGTCGGCGATGCAGAGGATCCTCGCCAAGCGACGCGCTGCGCCGGTGGCGGTGGCGATCTGGGCGGATGAGGAGGGTTACCGTTTCGGCAACGGGCTCTGGGGATCGCGCGCGTATGCGGGCGCGGTCAGCGAAGCGGAGCTGCTGTTGAGCGACCGCGAGGGCACTATGCTGGCGGAGGTCCTGGCCGAGCGTGGCCTGCAGAAGAGGCCGAGACGGAGCCGAGAGACAGGGGAGCTTCATGCGAGATTCGTGTACAAGCGGCCGATCGAGATCGCGGTATACGCCGAGGCACATATCGAGCAGGGCGGACGGCTGATCGAAGCCAACAAGCGCATCGGCCTGGTCACCCAGGTGGCTGGCATGCGGCGCTGGCGAATCGAGAGCCGTGGTGAGACCAATCATGCGGGCACGACCCCGATGCGCGAGCGTCGGGACGCTCTGGTGCCGGTCGCAGGCATGGTAGGGCGGTTGCCGCAGTTGGTGAGGGGGTTGGAGAGCGGAGTGATTACCTGCGGAGCGATGGGAGTCGAGCCCGGAGTGGCGAACGTGATCCCTGACCGGGCGTGGGCTATCGTGGAGCACCGTGCGGCGAGTGAACGAGATCAGGATGAGATCACTCGCCGGTTGAAGGAGCTCGTGGCGACGACGGGGCCACGCGCACCGGGTGTGGGTCTGGAGATGATCCCGATCTCGGAGATGCGGCCCACCAGGCTGTCGGAGCGAGTTGTCGAGCAATTGGAGGCCGTGTGCAAGAAGGTGGACGCCGAGTCGATGCGCATGGTATCGATGGCCGCTCACGATGCGATGAATGTGGCGCGGGTCGCGCCGGCGGGCCTCTTCTTCATCCCCAGCCTCAGGGGGGTCAGTCACCGCCCCGATGAGGACTCGCGCCGTGAGGACATCAAGGTGGCGGGCGAAATCCTCTATCGCTGGGCGCTGGCCGAAGTCGAGAGTGTTCTACGAGCTGACTGATCTGCTGACCTGCCCTCGCTGTGGTCCCGCGCACGGCCTGATACTGCTCGTGCAGGAAGTCGGGGATCGCCGGGTGCAGCGCGGCTGGCTCGGTTGCCCTGACTGCCGAACCGACTACCCGGTTACGGGTGGTGTAGCAGACCTGCGACTTCATTCGCAGACCGGTCGTCAGCCCCGCTCACCGCTTGAAGATGACGAGCTGGCGCTGCAGATCGTCGCTCTCTCCGGGCTGGCAGACGAGCGGGGTTACCTGCTGCTGGACGAGCGGTTGGCCCATACCGCCCATGCCGTGGCCGAGCTGGCGCCGGCCCTGGAGGTCATCAGCGTCAGCCCGGCAGCGGATGGCTCGGGCGGAGAGCGTGGGGTGAGCCGGGTCCTGTCTGAGCTGCGTTTCCCGCTGGTCGAATATCGACTGCATGCCGTGGCGATCGCACCGGGCGGCGACCGCGAGCTGGTGGCCGCGGCAGCGCGCAGGGTCGCGCCGGGAGGGCGCTTGTTGCTCTTTGATGCTGGAGATGGGGATCTCGAGCAGGTAGAGGCCTCGGGTCTCGTGATCCTGGCGGCTGAGGGCAGCACAGCCGTAGCGGAGAGAGAGCTCGAGCCTCTGGCAGGTTTCGGGTAGCGATAGTCTCGCGTACGCACGGATCGAGTGGGCGGTGCCATGTGGGTTGCTGGACTCGCGTTTGCATCACCCGACGGTACGCGCTAGGATGCCGCGTGCGTCGCCGCGTTCTGCAAAGGAGGGTGGCATGAAACTGGAGGCGAAGTGGTTTGGCCTGGCGTGTGGAGTGGTTCTCGGCGTGGTGGGCTTCGTGGGCACACTACTCTCGCTATGGTTCGGCCAGGGCCAGACGATCACGTTGCTGTCCGCGTTCTACGTCGGCTACAGCTGGAGCTTCATCGGGGCACTGTTGGCTCTGGTTTGGGGCCTGATCTACGGTTTCGTCGGCGGTTGGCTGATCGCGACCATCTACAACAGTCTGGCGGGCGTAACTGGCACCCTGGGTAGCGGGGGCTAGCCGGCGGCGCGCCAACCGGTGTGCGGGCCCGGGCGTTGGGGCATGCGATGGTGGCCGTTTTCGCGAGGTGCCAGAGGGCTGGGAGAGCCTCCTGACTACTACCGCGAGGGGCTCAAGCTCGCGAATCAGCAGAAGTACCACGAAGCGCTGACATCGTTTCGCTTGGCTCTCAGGCAGCGGCCGGGCGATGCTGAGATCATGCAGCAGATGGCCGTCGTCTACACGCACATCGGCATGCCCGAAGAAGCGGTCAAGTTCTACGAGGGGGCCATCAAGACCCGGCAGGACTCGCCGGCCGCACATTACGGCTTGGCGTTCTTGCTCTTGCATCGCGGAGACACGGAAGGCGCACGCCGGCACTTACGGGCGTTCCTGCAACAGCCGCCGAGCGACGAGGAGGCAGCAGCCCATATCGAGCACGCACGCAGAACGCTGCAGCAGCTCCAGGCGGGTGGCATCGCCGAGGGAGAAATCGACGCCTAGGCTGGAGGGTGGCCTTGGCCCCCGACAGAGCTAAACCGACGCTCCGCATCGCAGGTGCGCCCGCTACTGACATCGCGGCGGGTAACATCGCAGAGCTGTTCCTCGCAGCCGTCGATGGCTACCAGAAGCCGGATGCACTCAAGTACAAGAGGGCGGGCGCCTGGCACAACATCTCCCACTCCAAGCTCTACGAAGACGTCAAGCAGGCAGCGCTGGGTCTGCAGGCCCTGGGCATTGCTGCTGGCGAACGCGTGGCGATCCTGTCTGAGAACCGACCGGAGTGGCTGCTTTCCGACTTCGCGTGCGTGATGAGCCGTGCGATCAGCGTACCGCTCTACGCGGTGCTGCCTGCCGATCAGATCGCTTATATGCTGCGCGACAGCGAGGCGAGCGCGGTCTTTGCGTCGAGCGAGGAACAGCTCGATAAGGTCCGCAAGGCCAGGGCAGCGGTCCCCTCGCTGAAGCGCATCATCGTGTACGACGAGGCACTGGCTGGAGAGCCGGACGTCCTGCCCTGGAGGAGTCTCCTCGAGCTGGGGGCTTCCCGGGGGACAAGCCAGCGGGACAGCGGCTACCGGGCAGAGGCGCTGTCCAGTGATCCCCACGATATCCTCACGATCCTCTACACCTCAGGGACCACGGGCCAGCCCAAGGGTGTGATGCTGACTCACAACAACGTGGCCTCAAACGTACGTACGTGTCTGCAGCTGGTCGACCTTGGCCGGGAAGACGTCTCGCTGTCGGTGCTACCGCTCTCTCATATATTCGAGCGCACCGTCGGGCAGTATGCATTGTTCAGCGCCGGGGCGACGATCTGCTATGCCGAGTCATTTCAGGCCGCCGGCCAGAACATGCTCGAGGTTAAGCCAACGGTCGTTCCGATGGTGCCGCGCGCGTACGAGAGGATCTGTGCAAAGGTCGAGGAGGTGGCTCGTGCAGGCGGTGCGGCCAAGCGGGGGCTGCTGCGCTGGGCGGTTCACGTCGGGGGCAAGCGGCTGGACCGCAGGATGGCGGGACGGAGAGTCGGTCCGTGGCTGGCCGCGCGGCACGCGCTGGCCGATCGGCTGGTGTTCTCCAGACTGCGCAGCGAGACCGGTGGCCGCATCAGGTACTTCTTCTCAGGCGCAGCGCCGCTGAATCTGGATGTCGCGCGCTTCTTCCTCTCGGCCGGCTTGACCATCATTGAGGGTTACGGGCTCACGGAGACTTCGCCGGTCATCACGTTGAACCGCCCGGGTAGGATCAAGCTGGGCACGGTCGGCGAGCCCATCCCCGGTGTCGAGGTGGCGATCGCGGAGGACGGCGAGATCCTGACCCGCGGCCCGCACGTGATGAAGGGCTACTACAAGAATCCCGAGGCCACCGCAGCGGCGATCGACGCGGACGGCTGGTTCTATACCGGCGACGTCGGGGAGCTCGACGAGGAAGGCTTCCTCTCGATCACGGACCGGAAGAAAGACCTGATCGTGACGGCGGGCGGCAAGAATATCGCGCCACAGCCAATCGAGAATCGGGTTCAGAGCAACCCCTACGTAAGCCAGGTGGTCATGATCGGCGATCGACGCAGGTTCCCGGTCTTGCTGATCGTCCCGGACTTCGAGGCCCTCGAGAGTTGGGCGAGAGCACAGCACATCGAGTTCAGCGACCGCGAGACGCTGGTCGCTGACGAACGGGTTGTCGGTTTCCTGGAGCACGAGATCCTGGGCTCGCTCTCCCAGCTCGCCCGCTTCGAGCAACCCAAAAAGATAGCTCTGCTGTCCCACGAGTTCACGATCGGCAGCGGCGAGATCACGCCGACGCTGAAGGTCAAGCGGCGGGTCATCGAATCGAAGTACAGGGAGATCATCGATTCGCTCTACGCGGAGGACTAGTCCTCTTGTCTTCCGGCGACGGGCTCTGCAGCCCCCCGCGCTGCTGACCACGCGCCGACGCCGGCAGTGGACAGTTCACAGGCGGCAAGCTAAATTACGCGTTTAGGCGTTCGGTCCATCCCCCGGTCCCACCGCCGCTGAGAAACCACACCAGTCCGGCCATGTCTGATGGGAACAACCTCGTCGTAGTCTTTGTAACAGCTCCCGATGGCAGCGTCGCCAGCACACTGGCGCGCAGGCTCGTGGAGGAGCGACTGGTGGCCTGCGTGAACATCGTGCCCGGGGTCCGCTCGCTGTATTGGTGGCAAAGCGAAGTCCAAGAATCGGACGAGGTGCTGATGTTGCTCAAGGCCCGCAGGGAGGACGTCGGAGTGATCGCCGAGCGTATTGGCGGATTGCACCCGTACGAGGTTCCCGAGGTGGTCGCGACCGACGTAGTCGGCGGCCTGGCTGCCTATCTCGACTGGGTGCGCGCTGAGACAGAGCGGGAGTGATGATAGAGGCGGGCGAGGTTCAGGCGGCGGGTTCGGCGGAGCCCCGTCGTTGTTGCGAGGAGCTCTACCGGCGTGCCAAGCAACTGAGCGACGATGGTGCCCTGAGCGAGGCGGTGAAGGCCTACCGCGAATTGCTCGCCATCGAGCCCGATCACCTGCGGGCGCACAATAACCTCGGCGTCCTCTACGACCGTCTGGGCAACTTCGCGGAGGCGCTGGCGGAGTACGAAGCGGCTGAGGAGCTCGATCCTGATGACGTGCGGCTGCAATGCAACATCGCGGCCGTGCTGGCCTCGTTGGGCAGGTATCAGGAGGCCGAGGCGAAGCTGACGCGAGCGCTGCACGCTGACCCGAAGAACGCGGACGCCAGGGAGAACCTCGGGTTGCTGTATTTCAAGAAAGGTCTCTACGCGCAGGCGGCGGCGGAGTTGCAGCGGACCACCGAGCTCGACCCAACGCGAGCCAGCGCCTACCTCTATCTGGGTGAGGCGCTGAACCGCGTGGACGATCTCGATGCGGCTCTGGCCGCGCTGGAGCGTTCTGTCGAGCTTCGAGCGAGCGGGCGCGCCTTCTACACGATGGGCATCGTGTACGATCGCAAGAAGCAGCCGAGCGTGGCTGAGGCGATGTACCGAAAAGCCGAGGAACTGGGCGGATGGTGAGGGTGCGGCGGCGACGGCAGGTGGTCGGCGGCGCGATCCTCGTGGCCTGGGTCGTGGTGCTGGCGTGGCACGTGCGCCGTGAGTACCACCGCCCGATGGCCGTCCGCTTGGCGGAGGCGTCCATCAACCTTGTTCCCACAGCTTCGTTCTACTCGATCAAATTGGGGGGCAGCCCCATCGGCTACGCGGCCTCACGGATCGACACCGTCGCCGGTGGCTTCGTGCTGGAAGATGACATGCGGCTGCGTGTCGCGGCGCTCGGCAGCGACCTGCCAGCACTCGCCCGCACCCAGGTGCGGCTGGGGCGCAGCCTCGAGCTGCTGGACTTCCAGTTCGCTCTCAGGTCGGACTTCGGGACGTTCAGGGTCGAGGGGAGGATGGACGGCGACTCGTTGCTCGACCTCGATATCGTCTCGGGTGACACCGAGCAGAGCCTGGCGATGCCTACCCGAGGTCCGATTCTCTTGCCGCAAGTCATGCCGATGCACTTCGCGCTGGGTGGTGAGCCCGAGCCAGGCGCGGTCTATGCCTTCGAGGTCTTCGACCCGAGCGTGATGGAGCGACAGCAGGTGACCATGGAGGTGCTTGGCCGGGAGACGATCATCTATCCTGACAGCGTCGAGTTCGACGAGGCCACGGGCGGCTGGGCGCTGTTGCGCTACGATACGGTGGAAACGTGGCACGTGCGCCAGACTTTCGCAGGCATCCAGCTGGAGTCATGGCTCGATCCGGACGGGATGGTAGTGCGGGCCACGAGCCCGCTGGGCTACACGATCGAGCGGACGGCATTCGAGATCACCTGGAATGACTTCCGGGCGCTTGAGGAAGCGGGCGGCGCAGCGGCGCTGGGCGCCCCGGACATTATCGAGAGAACGGCAGTGTCGGTCGGTGTGCCGCTACCGCGAGGCGAGCGCATAGCCAGGCTGGCCGTACGCCTGAGAAACGTGGAACTGGAGGGCTTCGACCTGCAGGGTGATCGGCAGCGGCTGAGCGGAGACACACTGTTCGTGGAAAGCGAGGCTGCGCTGGCGAGCCCGGGCTTCCGCTTGCCAGCGGATCCGGATGAGTGGAGTGAAGCGCTTGGATCCACGCCGCTAATCCAGGTCGACGATCCAGAGATCAGTAGGGCAGCGCACGAGGTGGTGGGCACGCTGGACGATCCGAGGGCGGCTGCCGAACGACTGGCGCGCTGGGTGTACGAGGAGCTAGACAAGGAGATCACGCTGAGTGTCCCCAGCGCCCGACAGGTTCTGGAGGCTCGGCGCGGCGATTGCAATGAGCACACCGTCCTGTATGTGGCTCTGGCGCGAGCCGTCGGCTTGCCGGCTCGCACGGCAGCGGGGCTCGTTTACGTGAGGGACCGATTCTACTACCACGCGTGGCCGGAAGTGTGGCTTGACCGCTGGGTTCCTGTCGACCCGACGCTGGGCCAGTTTCCGGCCGACGCTTCGCACCTGCGGTTCGTAATCGGCGGGTTGGCCCGACAAGTTGAGCTGGTGCGCCTGATCGGGCGTCTCCAGCTCGATGTTGTGATGGTGGAGGAAAGGTGATTCAGCTCAAAGACTTGACGAAGAGATACGGCGACTTCGCGGCACTCAACGCTGTGAACCTCAGCGTGCCGCGTGGGGTGCTCTACGGGCTGTTGGGGCCGAACGGTGCAGGGAAGACTACGGCGCTGCGAATCATCGCGGGCATCCTTCAGCCGTCCGAGGGCACGGTGTTCGTTGGAGGCTACGACGTTCAGCAGGAGCCGGAGCGTGCGAAGAGTCGCCTCGGTTACATACCGGATCGCCCGTTCATCTATGAGAAGCTCACCGGCGGTGAGTTCCTGAGGTTCGTGGCTGGGTTGTACGGCGAGAACGGAGCGGACGTGGAACGACGTATCGACGAGCTGCTGAACGTGTGGGAGCTCACCGCGTGGCGCGACGAGCTTCTCGAGTCGTACAGCCACGGGATGAGGCAGAAGCTCATCATATCGTCCGCTTTGATTCACCGACCGGAGGTGATCGTGGTCGATGAGCCACTGGTGGGGCTCGACCCGAAGGCAGCCCGGCTTCTGAAGGACATCTTTCGTGGCTTCGTGAATCGAGGCGGTACCATCCTGATGTGCACGCACACGCTGGAAGTAGCCCAGGCTCTCTGCGATCGTATCGCGATCATCCAGGACGGCCAGATCCGGGCTGAGGGTACGATGGATGATCTGCGACGTGAGGCGCGGAGCGGTGAAGCCGGACTCGAGGAGATCTTCCTGAAGTTGACGGGAGGGCACGCGGCGCGTGAGTTGCTGGAGGTGCTGGGTACGTGACCCCGTCTGCGGGAGGCTTCTGGCACATTCTGGGCCCCAAGCGGCTCGCGGCCTTCAGGCGGCTGAAAGGCGACAGCGTAGGTGGTGGCAAGACCTTCACCTTGCTTGTGCTGGGTGCCGTCTTCTGGTTGGCCGCCTTCGGCGTCATCTACCGAATCCTCCGGTACTTTCGTGGTGTCGAGGATATCGGGGATCTGCTGGCCGCGAAGTTGCTGGGACTGTTCCTGCTGACTTTCCTGGGCATTCTCTTGCTGTCCAACGTGATCACGGCCCTCTCGACCTTCTTTCTCTCACGCGATCTCGAGCTCTTGATCGCAACGCCGGTGGAATCTGAGCAGGTCTACCTGACGAAGCTGACGGAGACCTTACTCCATTCGAGCTGGATGGTTGCCCTGATCTGTGTGCCCGTGCTCGTGGCGTATGACTGGGTCTATCACGGTGGTGTGGCGCTCGCCTTAGCATCCCTGGGGGCGCTGATCCCGTTTTTCATCATCTGTGCCGCGATCGGCTCGGCGGTGACCTTGCTTCTGGTCAGGATCTTTCCGGCGCGGAGGGCGCGAGACATCTTTGGCGTGATCACCGTGGCGACTGCCGGCGGTGTCGTGCTGATGATCAGGCTGCTGCGCCCCGAGAGCTTAGCGAAGCCGGAGGGGTTTCGAAGTCTGGGCGAGTTCATGGCGCTGTTGCGCGGGCCGACGTCGCCTTGGCTGCCCAGCGAGTGGGCGGCGGACGCGATCATGGGCGTGCTGCAGCGCAAGTTCGATCCATTCACGCTGCTGCTGCTCTGGAGCACGGCACTGGCCGTGGTCGTGCTGGGCGCGATACTGCACCAGCGATACTATCCGTCTGCATTCACACGATCCCAGGAGGGCGCTGAGCGGCACACCGCCGGCCACAGGTTTGGCGGGTCGTTTCGGTCAATCTTCAGGCGTTTTGGCAGCGGCCGCTCGGAGCTCATGCTCAAGGACATCCGTGTGTTCTTCCGCGACACCACGCAGTGGTCGCAGCTCATCCTGCTCGCCGTGTTGGTGGTCGTCTACATCTACAATATCCGAGCGCTGCCCCTCTACACGGAAGGAGTGAGCTTCTTCTTCGCCCACATTATTTCGTACCTGAACGTCGGGCTGGCCGGCTTCGTCCTGTCCGCTATCGCAGCGCGCTTCGTGTTGCCCGGCATCAGTCTCGAGGGACCGACGCTGTGGCTGTTACGCTCCAGCCCGCTGCGGGCGCGCGACTTGCTCTGGAGCAAGTACTGGGTGGGCACGGCACCACTGCTGGTCATGGCCGTGATCCTGACGGTGTCTACCAATCTGCTGTTGAAGGTTGGGCCGGCGATGATGGCCCTGTCGGTCGTCACGATCGCCGCGCTGACCTTTGCGCTGGCGGCGTTGGCGGTGGCCTTCGGCGCGCTCTTTCCTCTGTTTGACACGGAGAACATGGCACAGATCCCGACGAGTGTCGGCGGCCTGCTCTACATGATGTCAGCGATCGCACTGCTGGGTGCGGTGCTTGTACTCGAGTCCTGGCCTGTCCTGACGATCTTCCGCAGCCGCTTAGCCGGCGCAGGCTTCACAGAGGACGCCATCATGGTGACGGTGGTTGGCGGTTTGGCGGCACTGCTTGTCTGCGTGGCGGCGACAGTCGTGCCGCTGAAGGTGGCCCTACGACGTATCGAGAGGTTCGAGGCCTAAGCGCTCAGGGTTCTCCGCGCTCGAGCAGCCCGTCGACGTTACGTCGCTCACCCGCGAACTCGATCCATCCTCTGACACGATAGAGCGCGTTGTAGGGCTTCGGTCCTGCGGCGACGGGCAGCTCGTTGAAGATTCTCTCTGCCGCAGTGAGTTCGCCCTGGATGTCGGGCTCGGGTATGCGGAACCACATGCGGATGGGCACGTTGCGGCGGAGCTGGGTGGAATTGGCGACCTCGATGGTGCGAGTCTCGAGAACGGACCAGCGCCGAGTCAAGCCGTCGGCGTACATCCAGGCGAAGGGATCACCGTAGGTGTCAGGGCTGTCCGTGTTGAAGAGGACGAGTACCGCGCCATCCACCGATCGCAGTATGGCCCGCTGGTAGGGGCCGAAGCGAGCAGGCCGCTGGGGTTCGCTGACGGCATAGCGATGCTGAACGGCGATGCCGCTGACGCGCTGACCGCCCTGAGTCCATATCGCCTCGCGGATGTCGTGCTGTGTGCCGGCCCGATCCTCCCAGCCGTCGAGATGATCCCCGAGGTCGAGGGTGTAGTCGGCGGAGCCGACTCGGAAGACAAGGGCGTCGGGATCGCCGTCGGCCGTCACCGTGAGACGTAGGGACGGGGCCGGCAAGAGGCGCCAGGCCGCGCGTGTCGGAGGGTTATGGACCTCCTCCTCGAAGAGGCTGCGCCAGCCTGATCTCGAGAGCTGCCAGCCGCGGTAACGCTGGCTCAGCTCGTCCGAGCTGGCCAGGTTGGCGAACTCGACGACCAGCGCTCGGCTATCGTCCGCGGGGAAGGGCAGGAACTGAACGGCGGTGGTGTATTCCGTGGGTGTTAGAGTCGGCGTGCCAGTGAGATCGGGCGGCACGCCCTCCGATTCGCGGGAAGGTCTGTCGCCAACGGCCTCAGGTCCGCAACCCAGTACGAGCGCGAGTGAGGCCGCGGCAAGTGAGGCAAGCGTCCTCATGGGCCGAAAGCTAGCTGAGCTGCGCCGTTCGGGCCAGGTGCACTGTTGCCGGCCCGAGCCGCGTTCTATCTTGCCGACGTCCCGCGGGGCCGTGCGAGAGCTCGCTGTCGCGGTCAGCCAGGAGAGTGGGAATGGCAGAGGCTAAGGACCCTCAGGTGGACTCAGATCGACCATCCCTCTTCGCAGTCATGTTCGCGAAGCTGCGGCGGATGAAGCTGCATACGCAGATTCTGATCGCCCTACTCCTCGGGGCCGTCCTCGGTCCGCTGCTTGGCGCTGTGGCTACTGAGATCAAGCCGATCGGTGACGCGTTCATCAATCTGCTGGTGATGATCGTAGTCCCGCTGGTAATGGCGTCTTTGATCATAGGGACTGCAAGTCTTGGTGATCTGCGTAAGCTGGGCCGCGTCGGGATCAAGACGGTCGGATTCTATCTGATCGCAACGGCACTGGCCGTCACCTTGGGATTGCTGGCAGCGGAGACGCTGAACCCCGGCATCGGCATGGATGAGGATGTGAAAACCAGAATGCTGACTGACTACGCCGGGGTCACCGCGGAGCAGCTCGAGCGGATTGCGGAGAAGCCGACAGTCAAGGACCTGCTGCTGAGGATCATTCCGAGGAATCCTTTCCAGGCGATGGCCGAGACGAACTTCCTCCAGATCATCTTCTTCTCGATCCTTTTCGGTGTCTCTCTGACGATCTTGTCCAGCGAGCGTCGAAAACCGGTTCTTGATTTTCTGAGCGGTGTGAATGACGCGATGATCGTGCTGGTGAAGCTGGTCATGAAAGTCGCGCCGTATGGCGTTTTCGCACTGATCGCAGCGGTCTCTGCTCAGTTCGGCTACGGTGTCTTGCTCACACTGCTGAAGTACGTATTGGTCGCGATCGGTACGATGGTCGTGTTCACGCTGGCCTTCTACCCGCTTTCGCTTCGGCTCTCGGGCGTGTCCCCGCTGCTCTTTTTCAAGCGCTACTACGAGGTCATCCTGTTCGCCTTTTCCACATCCTCCAGCAACGCCACGCTGCCGCTCAACCTGCAGGTCACAGAGGAAGACCTGGGTGTATCCAGTGAAGTCGCGTCGTTCGTGCTGCCGCTCGGCGCTACCGTCAATATGAACGGTACGGCGATCTACCAAGGCGTCAGCACCGTCTTCATCGCCCAGGTGTTTGGCATTGCGCTGGGGCTCAACGATCTCATCACGATTGTCCTCACGGCCACCCTGGCCTCTATCGGTGCTGCGGGCGTTCCGGGGATCGGCATGGTCACGCTGACGATCGTGCTCACCCAGCTGGGCATCCCGTTGGAGGGGATCGCACTGGTTGTCGGAGTCGAGCGCATTCTCGACATGACACGAACGGCTGTGAATGTCACTGGTGACACGGTCTGTGCGGTCTGGGTCGCGAAGACCGAGGGGGAACTCGACGTCCCGATCGAGGCTCCCGGCGTCGTGGCGGCGTCCTAGTGGTCGCGGGTCGCGATCTCGCGGGCGAGCCGACGGATGCGGCGAGCCAACTCGTCGCGAACCGCACGGAAGGTGACCATCACCTCTTCAGTGCTGCCCTGTGCTGCGGCAGGATCGGGCAGCGGCCAGTGGAGACGCTGCCCATCGCCGCTGAAGACGGGGCAGGCCTCCGCAGCTTCGGCATAGAGCGTGATCACGCAATCCACACCTTCAACCGGGATCTCTTCAACCGCTTTCGAGCGCTGGGCTGATATGTCGATGCCGACCTCGTGCATCGCCTCGATCGCGCGGGGATGGACGTGACCCGGGTGGGAGCCGGCACTGTAGACGGCGACCCCGTCGGGCAAGAGGTGACGAGCGAAGCCCTCAGCTATCTGGCTTCGGCAGGAGTTGGAGCCGCAGAGGAAGAGCAGGCCCCTCATGACTGGATGCCCAGTCGGCGGTCGAGCTCGCGGCAGAAACGTGCGATGCGGCGCGCGTTGCTCCCGAGGTCGCCTCTGCGGGCGCGCGAGGCAGACCACATGTCCACACGGGTCAGCGCGTTTGAGTCGAGCTTGACCTTGACGCGGAGGTCGTCGACGAAGCGAAACACCCGTGCCGTGGCCTCCGCGTGGATGAGCCCGGTCGCCTCGTCGGCGCGAATGAGCCTCCAGCGCTGATGCGATTCGATCATGCTGACGATCTCGTCCCAGACCCGGGCGAAGGGGACCACGTAAGTCCGCCCGCGGAGTCTGGGGTCTTCGGCGTTCTCTTGGGTCTGAGCCGAATTCTGCGTCAGCGCTTCCCAGAACCCTCTGGCAACCATTGCATCAGCTCAGGTGATAGCGACTCGACACTTGATCATGCGGGGCGGCCCTCCGTTCTGCAAGGTGGGACGGCGTAGCGGGGCTTTGCGGTTGGCCATGTGTGCTTAGTTTACGGTATCCCCGAGCAGGCTAGGCCCCGATACCTGCAGACAGGAGAGGCAAGGTGAAGGTGGTCATCCCGCTGGCCGGAAAGGGAACAAGGCTGCGGCCGCACACGCACACGGCGCCCAAACCGCTGCTCAAGGTGGCGGGGAAGGCCGTACTGGACTATGTAGTGGAGGATGTGCTTGAGCGGCTTGACGTGGAATCGCTCATCTTCATCACCGGCCATCTGAAAGAGCAGGTCGAAGAGCATGTCAGGGCGCATTACACCGTCCCGTCCGTCTTCGTGGAGCAGTTGGTGCAGGACGGCACGGCGGGCGCGGTCAAGCTAGCCCAGCCGTACATCGACGGGCCGGTGCTCATCGTCTTCGTGGACACGCTGTTCGATGCGGACCTGTCCGTCATCTCGGAGCATCCGGAGGCAGAGGGCTTCATCTGGGCAAAGGAGGTCGAAGACTACCAACGCTTCGGTGTAATCGTGACGGACGAGCACGGAGTGATGAAGCGAATCGTGGAGAAGCCGAAGGAGCCCGTTTCACGCCTGGCGAACATCGGTCTCTATTTCGTACACGACCACCGTCTACTGTTCGAAGGAATCGATCGAACGCTGGCCGCGGAGCCCTATCTCGGCGAGTATTTTCTGACCGACGCGCTGCAATACATGGTGGATCAGGGAGCCCGGATAAAGGTGCTGGAGGTGGCCGGCTGGTACGATTGCGGTAAACCGGAGACACTGCTGGCGACGAATCGGCATTTGCTGGAGACGGGCCGCGCGCTCCGCCCGGAGGACACAGGCGATACTACGATCGTGGATCCGGTGCGGATCGAGGACGGGGTGCAGCTATCGGCGTCTGAGGTCGGCCCTAACGTCACCCTGGGCAGTGGCTGCCGGGTCATCCGATCGACGCTGAGCAACAGCATAGTGGGTGCGAACTCCGTCATCGAGGACTGCGTGCTGGGCGATTCGCTGATTGGCGAGCACGCCCGGGTCAGCGGGCTGTGCGGCGCGACCCTGCTGGGCGATCACGGTACTGCCGTGGCTCGCAGGGGCTAGCTGAGGTAGAACTAGACGCAAGGGACTCGGATCGGGTCAGTATGCAGAAACCTGCGACAGGGGCGAGGATGGCGAGGAGTCGGAGAGCGACGTGGGATTGTCCGACTTCCTAGCCATCGATTGGCTCGCGTTCGTGGGGATTGGCATCGCTGCCGGTTTGCTCACGAACGCGGTGGCGATCTGGATGCTGTTCCACCCGCATCAGCCTCTCCGGCTGGGTCGCCTCAGGCTGTTTCCGCAGGGGGCCATTCCGAAGGAGATCGACCGCATCGCTCGCCGGATCGGGCAGACGGTTGGCACCCACCTTCTACGCCCGGAAGACATCGTCGAGACGCTGGGCCAGCCGGAGTTCCGTGAGCGGTTTGATCGCACGCTGAGAAGGGCTTTGGAGAGTCTGCTTGACCGCCAGCTTGGCGATCTGCGGTCCGAGATTCCGGCGGAACGACTCGGCGAGGTGAAGGGAACGGTTGCCGATTTCGGGCAGCGCTTGCTGGAAGGTCTGGCGGAGTACCTCCAGGGGGAGGCCCTTGAGAAGCGGGTGTGCGAGTTCGTTGACCGGCTCAATCGTGAGTTCGGTGATGAACCCTTGGAGCAGGTCCTGACGTACCAGGCGCGCCGACAGCTCGTGGTGATGCTGCGCGATCTCGGCGGCGGCATCGTTCAGGGTCCGGGCTTTCGCAGCGCCGTCCGCGAGTTCTTCGACAGGAACTTGCGGGACTTCGTTACGTCGGAGGAGCCGTTGGGCCGCTATGTGCCGACGGGTGCCATCAATTTCGGCGAGGCGATTGTGCGGAACTACCTGCCCCTGGTTTTGGACCGCTTTGGCCAGGTGCTCGAATCGCCGGCCGCCCAGGAACGAGTGCGTAGGGCCCTCCGCAACTTCATCGACAGCTACCTGAGCGAGCAGGGGGTTTTCCAGCAGATCGTCGGTCGCTTGATCATTACTGAAAGGACGCTGAGCCAGACGGTCCAGGCGCTGGAACGGGGTGGTGCGGAGGAGGTAGCGGCGCTCTTGCGCGAGCCACTGATTCAGGATCGTTCCGCGGCCGCCGTCAACGAAGCGATCGATGATATGCTGGAGCGACCGGTACGCGAGATCTTCGGGGACATGGCTGACGAGGAACTGGCTCGCGTCGGCGAGGTGCTCACCGAGCGGATCGTCGATTTCGCGCAGCACGAGACAACGGAAGAGTTTGTACTGAGTCGTGCCGAGCGGCTCCTGCAGGCTGCCGAAGGGAAGCGGCTGGGCGACGTCGTGGAGTATCTGGGCCCGGAAGCTGCCGGCCGGATTGGCGACCGGCTGGCCGACTGGATCGTGGAGACCGCGCGCGGTGACCGGGTGAGGACATTGCTGGAGGCGACCCTCGTGCGGCAGACCGAGTGGTTGCTGACCGTGCCGATCGGGCGGATCCGCGACTATCTTCCGCCGGACGGCCTGGAGCGGGCGGAGAGGTTGTTGTTCGACCCTCTCTGGGAGTTCCTCCAGGCCCGCGTACCGGCGCTGGTCTCGGATCTTCCCATTGCCGAGATGGTGGAGCACCGGATCCGTGCTTACCCGATCGAGGAGCTTGAGAGCATGATCTGGACGGTGACGCGCCGTGAGCTCAGGTTGATCATCTACCTCGGTGGTTTCTTGGGTGCGGTCGTGGGCTCGCTGATGGTAATCATACAGGACCCCGTCGTCGGGCTCTCGTATCTCGGAATCATCTTCGTCGCGTCGTACGCCTTCTTGAACCTCCGCTAGCATGGTTTGCGGGGTCCGGACGCGAAGCCTTCTCCAGTGTGGCGCGGTCATCACGTGGGCCGTGGCGATCGCCATCCTGACACCTGACGGGCTTGGCGCGCAGACACTTCGCTTCCGCCTGGGGCCCATCGATATGCATGGCGGCGCGGTTCTGGCCAGCGAGTCCGAGCCAGGCGTCGCCTTCGGGGCCAGGGTAGGCCTGGCTGACGTGTTCCGCCGGGCCCTGTTGGTAGGGGTGGAGCTCGACTGGTGGACCGCACAGCGCGACGACATGCAGCTCGAGGTCCGTGACGTCGTCGTCGGCATCGCCGTATGGCGGGAACTGGCCAGCCGCGGGGCACTGCGACCATTCCTTGGGCTCGGCGCGGCGGTGCACTCTGTACACGCGTCAGGTGAAGATGGTTCGGGGTTTCTGCAGTCGCGCGAGGCCGCTGAACTGGATGGGTACCGGCTCGGTGCGAGTGGCTTCGCAGGCCTGTCCATGAGTGTATCGCATACGGGTGCGATCTGGGTGCTTCTCGAGTACTGCTACGCAGCGGTCCGGCGTGTGCCCCATCACGAGCTGCGGGCCGGTGTCCGGCTGCTGCCCTCCGGACTGTGAGCCAGCGGGACAGGCGTTCTCCAGAGTCCTCGGAGCGTACGAGGCCGCATCAGTTGCTACGCTGCCAGGTCGGGCGCTATGATGGATTTGCGACTGCGCCTCGGCTCGGCGCCGATTCTGTACCCGGGTAGAACGGTGCTGTGGGAAGTCCTTCCATTGCGAGGCAAGCGACTTGCTGAACCCAGAAGATCGCGGCGACAGCCCCGAGACAGCTGAGACGTCGGACACCAGCGGTGCCGTCCAGGCACTGCTCGAAGAGGTCGGCGAAGAGACCCAGGTACAGCCGGCCATCTCCTTCGGGCGTCTGCGCGGCCGCACGGCGGTCATCAGCGGTGGTGCGACAGGAATCGGTCGTCGAACGGCGATCGAGTTCGCTCACTGCGGTGTCAACGTAGCTTTCAACTGGATAGAACTCCCCGGTCGGTCGATTGGGGATCAGGCGGCTGAAACCGAGCTTGAACTCCAACAGCTTGAAGTGAAGGTGGTGGCGGAGCGTGTCGATGTGAGAGACGCGCAGGCCGTTAACGGTTTCATCGAGCATGTGCGTCAGACACTCGGCGGTGTCCACTTCCTCGTGAATGCGGCGGGCGTTCAGCGCTCGGCGCCGCTGTGGAAGATGACGGATGAGGAGTGGACCGAGGTGCTGGACGTCAACCTGACGGGCGCGTTCAACATGATCCGGGCGGTGGCGCCGATCTTCAAATCACAGCGGTACGGGAAGATCGTCAACATCGCATCGGTCCACGCCTTTCTTGGCAGTTTCGGTGTCGCGAACTATGCCGCCTCGAAGTCGGGCCTGCTGGGGCTGACGCGCTCGGCGGCTGCTGAGTTGGGACCCGCCAATGTCAACGTCAATGGAGTCGCCCCGGGTTACGTGAGCACGGGGATGCTGGCCGACGTGCCGGAGGAGGTCATCGCGGCTTCGATCGAGCGGGCCGCACTGAGACGGCTGCCGGAGACAGCTGACGTCGCTCATGTCGTGCTCTTCCTGTGTTCGGAGATGGCACGGCAGATTACGGGTCAGATCATACGTGTGGATGCCGGTCTCTTGGCGTAGTCGCCGACTGGCTGGGTGCGTGAGGAGGTGGAATCGTGAAGCAGGGCCGCGTTGGAGAGGGTCGGGTCGCGCTGGCGCTGTGCGCGGCTGTGATTGCCGTGGCCGGCTGCGGAGGGAGCGGCGACGAGCCGATGCCCGTACCGGGCTTCGGGGTTCTGAGCGGGCAGATGGTGCTGGTGTTGCCGGTCCAGTACGTCCGTCCCGTGCCCGGTGGCTGGGTCGGTGGGGCGGCGAATGCAGAGGCCGCGGCCCGGCAAGCCGACCTGGAGATCGCCTTCGCTCTCGGTGAGCAGGGCGGGCGAGCCACGTGGGTGACGCCAGATCAACAGATCGAGGCCCTCAGGCGGCGCCCATCGATCCGGGTCAATCCGTACGCGTTCTCTGCCGACGAGTTGCGGCAGAAAGCGGACAAGTTGAAGCACGTTCGCGACCCGCTCTACGGAGAGATCCGTCTGCTGGCTGCCCTGTTTGACTCGCGCTATGCCGTCTGGCCTTTGGAGCTGGTCTACGCGCCTGAGGAGGAAGGTGGCCGCCTGGCGATTCGGACTTTCCTGCTGGACACCCGGGCGGGCATTGTGTTGTGGAGCGGGCTGGTACGTGGTGATGATCAACCGCCGGCCTCACCAGGGGCGTTAGCTGCAGCGGCCCAGGCGTTCGCCTTCCAGGTGAGTCCGTAATCCGTGCACGGCCAGACCGGGCTCTGAAGGAGTTGGCCTGATATGCGATTCGGAGCGGACGAAACCCACTGCAGAAGTTGCCGGGCGCTTTGCCCGGCGAGCGATCTCGACCGCCACCTCTGGTGTCCTTCCTGCCGGAAGCAGGTGAAGCGGCGCGGCGCGCGCTGGGGCCGGCTGGTGGGTTTCGTCGCGAGCCTCGGCGTCGCGGCCTACCTGATTCTCAGGGTACATCCATCACCGCGTTACCTGATGTTCTACCTCCTGATGCTCTTGCTCACGTACATCCTGACCAGCCGCATAGCCGTCTCTGTCACTCATGGCTACTATCGCGCCAGGGGCAGCGTGACGGGGTGCGCGACGCCAGAGGGCACGGAGTGACCTTACTGCTCGCCGGCTACAGTTTGACCTACATACTCCTCTCCCAATAAGTTCGCCGATCCCATAGCGATCTCAGGTGTCAACTCGACAGCGAGGTAGAGGAAGTGGCAAGCTTCGCCGGTGTGGATTACTTCAATGCAGACTCGCTTCTCTCCGAGGAGCAGCGCGCGGTACGTGACACGATTCGCGCCTGGGTAGATGAGCAGCTGCTGCCGATCATCAGGCGGTGCTATGCGGAGCACCGGTTTCCGAGCGAAGTCGTCCCGCAGATGGCAGAGCTGGGCGTCTTCGGTGCGAACATGTCGGAGAGGTACGGGTGTGCCGAGCTGAACAACGTCGCTTACGGGCTCATGATGCAGGAGCTGGAACGCGGCGATTCCGGCATCCGCTCTTTCGCCAGCGTGCAGAGCTCTCTGGTCATGTACCCTATCCTCGAGTTCGGGAGCGAGGAGCAAAGGATGCACTGGCTGCCCAAGCTGGCGAAGGCGGAAGTGATCGGCTGCTACGGTCTCACAGAGCCGGATCACGGGTCGGATCCAGGCGGGCTGACGACGCGAGCCGTCAAGGACGGGGACGAGTGGGTGATCACGGGTACGAAGATGTGGATCACCAACGCATCGCTGGCGGACATCGCGATCATCTGGGCGAAGACCGGCGCTTTGGACGATCCCAGGTCGATTCGCGGCTTCATCGTTGAAACGGATCGGGACGGATACGTGGCGAAGGACCAGGAGGGGAAGCTGTCCTTGCTCGCCTCGGACACGAGCGAGATCTCACTGCAGGAGGTGCGTGTGCCCGCGGAGAACCTGCTGTCTGGCTCCTCGGGTCTCAGGAGTCCCCTGATGTGTCTGAACCAGGCTCGCTACGGTATCGCTTGGGGTGCCGTCGGCGCCGCGGCGGCCTGCTACGCGGAGGCGCTCAGCTACGCCAAGAACCGAGTGCAGTTCGGCCGGGCTATCGCGGGATACCAGATCCAGCAGGTCCGGTTGGTGGAAATGCTGACCGAGATCACCAAGGCACAGCTGCTGGCCATTCAGCTGGGGCGCCTAAAGGATCGCGGCGAACTCCGACATACGCAGGTGTCGATGGCGAAGCGGAATAACGTCAGCATGGCGTGCGAAGTGGCCCGGGAAGCGCGCCGCCTGCTGGGTGCGAACGGAATTCTCCTTGAGTACCAGTCGATGCGCCATATGGCGAACCTCGAGTCCGTCTATACGTACGAGGGCACGCATGATATCCACGGCCTGATTGTGGGAGAGGAGATCACAGGGGTCAGCGCGATACGTTAGCGTTTGCGGTGCGGCTTGATTCTGTGGTGGCCTTCTGCGAAATTGCTGGCCGGCTCTGAGTCCGCGCGCGCCCGTAGCTCAATGGGACAGAGCACTGGGCTTCGGACCCAGGGGTTGGGGGTTCGAATCCTCCCGGGCGCGCCTCCCACCTGAGTCACCGGCGGTAGTAGCGCCGCCGGGGCAGTCGCAACGAACCTCAGAGGGCAGAGGAAGAACCGGTAAGCTGCGGGCAGCGGACACGACTGTGCCCGTGGTCTCGCCCCGCGCCGCGCGCGCTCGCGGCGCGAAGGGTCTAGTGCGTCAGTCCTCGCGCCCGATCCTCAGCATTCGTGCCACGGCCTTGTAAGCTCGGGCGCGAACATCGGCGGGTACGTCCACCTCGTACTGCCGATGGCGAAGGGAGGCGAGTGTGTTCTCCAGCGTGATCTTCTTCATGTGTGGACAGAGTGTGCAGGGCCGCACGAACTCCTTTTCGGGGTGCGCCTTCTGCACATTGTCCGACATCGAGCACTCCGTGACAAGCAGGATGCGCTGGGCGTCGCTGCCATCGACATAGCGAGTCATCCCGGTGGTCGACCCGACGAAATCGGCCTCGTCGCAGACCTCCGGTGCGCACTCGGGATGAGCTAGGATCAGCAAGCCGGGGAACTGCGACCGGTAGGCGCGTAACTGCTCTACGGTGAACTGCTCGTGCACGATGCAGCGTCCCTTCCAGGCGATGACCTCGACGTCGGTCTCCTTCTGAACGTTGCGCGCGAGATATTCGTCGGGGAGGAAGATCACACGATCCACAGCCAGCGACTCGACAACGGCTCGGGCGTTGGCGGACGTGCAGCAGATGTCTGATTCCGCCTTGATCGCGGCTGGCGTGTTGACGTAGGTCACCACCGGTACGTCGGGGTAGCGCTGCCTGAGGAGCCGGACATCCTCGGCGGTGATGCTTTCGCTCAGCGAACAGCCGGCCTCGAGGTCGGGTATGAGCACGGTCTTCTCTGGGTTCAGGATCTTTGCGGTCTCGGCCATGAAATGGACGCCGCAGAAGACGATGGTCTGTTCCTCGACCTCCATCGCCGCCTGGGCGAGGCCGAGCGAGTCGCCCTGATAGTCGGCGACCCCATAGAAGATCTGGGGCACCTGGTAGTTGTGGGCGAGGATGACCGCGCCAATCTCTTTCTTGAGGCGCAGGATCTCGTGGATCAGGGGGGCCTGGAGTCGCCATTCAGCTTGGGGCACCAGATCGCGGAGCTGCTCGTAAAGGTGGGCGGTCGCGGCGGCTACCTCGGCCGTGTATTCGAGCTGCTCGACCCGAGGAGTTGTCGTGGTCATCTGTCTCACGGTCAGTTGTCCGCCAGCGGCGGAGCCGCTGTGGCTCACAGAGTCTTCGTGGCTGTAACGGTGAAAGTTCGTAAAGGGCCGGCGAAAAGCAAGCGGCGCGCCAGGCATGACCTTGACCCGGCGCGCGCGTGCCCGTGATATTTGGGTGGCTGCGAGGGGAGCGAGGGGCCGCGGACCGGCGCCATAGAGGCGGGCGGTTCGAGGAAAGTCCGAGCTCCGCAGGGAAGGGTGCCGGGTAACACCCGGGCGGCGAAAGCCGACGGAAAGTGCCACAGAGAACAGACCGCCAGCAGCCGGGTGCCTGCGTGGCGCCCGGTCGCCGGTAAGGGTGAAACGGTGGGGTAAGAGCCCACCGCCCGCGCGGGTAACCGCCGGGGCACGGCAAACCCCACCCGGAGCAAGGCCAAGCAGGGGAGAGCGGTGACCCGCCGCGTTCTCATCCCCGGGTAGGCCGCTGGAGGCGTCGGGCAACCGGCGTCGCAGACGAATGGCCCCCTAGAACAGAACTCGGCTTACGGCTCCCCTCCGCGGCTCCTAGGCCCCTCTGTCGTGAGGGGCTTTTGGCTTCGCGAGGCAACAGGCCAGCAAGACGCGGACAGGAGGCGAGTCTGGCGAATGGCTTCCGAACCGATCGCGAGAGAAGGCGTCCTTAGCTTCGACCTGCGTGAGAGGTGGCTGGACAACGGGCTGCGCGTGATCGTGCAGGAGGATCACACGACGCCGGTCGTCTCGCTGCACATCATGTACCACGTGGGATCGAAGCACGAGCGGCCGGGCCGCACCGGATTCGCCCACCTCTTCGAGCACCTGATGTTCCAGGGTTCGGAGCATGTGCCGGACGACGCGCACTTCCGGCACGTGCAGGACGCAGGGGGCACGCTGAACGGCAGCACCTGGTTCGATCGCACCAACTACTTCGAGACACTTCCGTCCAACGAGCTGGAGCTCGGTCTCTGGCTGGAGTCCGATCGTTTGGGTTTCTTCGAATCGGCCATCACGCAGGAGAAGCTGAACAACCAGCGGGACGTCGTCAAAAACGAGCGCCGGCAGTCATACGAGAACCGACCGTACGGTCTTGCTGTGGAGACCGTGCTGCGGATGGCCTACCCCGAGGGTCATCCCTACCGGCACCCGACCATCGGGTACATGGAGGACCTGGATGCGGCGAGCCTCGAAGATGTGAAGGACTTTTTCAGGACGTTCTACACACCAGACAACGCGGTTCTCGTACTGGTGGGAGCGCTGGAGGCGGATCGTGGTTTCGAGTTGGCTGACCGATACTTCGGCGGAATCCCGCGAGGCCCGGGCGCGCCGCAAGTCACGGCGCCGCCGGTACCAGCGAGCCGCGAGACTCGCGAACAGATCTACGACAACGTCCAGTTTCCGCGTGTCTATATGTTCCACCACGCGCCGGCCTTCGGAGGTCCGGGATTCGAGGCCGCGGAGGTGCTTACTCAGCTCTTGTCGGAGGGGAAGAGCTCGCGTCTGTACCGCAGACTCGTCTACGAGCGACGTATAGCACAGGATGTCTCCGCACAGGTGTGGCCCACAGAGGATTGCGGGCTCTCATTCATAGTGGCCACGGCACGGCCCGGCGTGGAGCCCACGACACTCGAGTTGGCAATCCTCGAGACGCTGGCCGACGTGCAGCAAGGTGCACTGACCGGACGAGAGGCTGAGGGTGCTGTGAACCGTTCCTTGCGCGAGTTGGTCGGTGCCCTCGACGGCGTGGGCGGGCGATCTGATGCTGTTGCCACCGCCGCGACTTTCCTCGATCAGCCGGGCTATGTCAACGAGATCGTTGCACGGATTCGCTCGGTCACTCCTGAGGCGATGGTGCAGGTCGCGAAGGAATGGTTTGTGCCGGAGCGGCGCGCCGTACTCTATGTGATTCCAGAGACGTCGGCAGGAGGCGACGCTTGATCGCAGGCGCGGACGAGTTCGACCGCGGCCGACGTCCGGCGCCCGGACCGCTGCCGGCGATTCGCCTTCCGCGCTTCCAGCGGTTCCGTCTCGCGAACGGGCTGCGCGTGCTGGCAGTCCGCCACGACAACCTTCCGGAGGTCTCAGCACGGTTGGTGCTGCCCTACGGCGCCGCGGAGGACCCCAGGCAGCGAGCGGGCACCGCGCTACTGGTCGCACGTGCGCTGACGGAGGGTACGAGCGAGCGCCCGGCTGGTGATGTGGCGGAGTGGCTGGATCTCTTGGGCGCGCGCTTCAGGATTGACGTCGACCATGATGCGACGACGCTGGGCCTGCGCATTCTGAGCCACGTCCTGGACGGCGCCTTCGAGTTCCTCGCCGAGGTCGTAGCCCGGCCTGCCTTCGATGCCCAAGAGGTGCAGCGGTTGCGCGATGAGCGCTTGGATGAGATCGCGAGCGGCCTGGACGAGCCGCGCATCATCGCGAGCCTGCGTCTGGGCGAGGTGACCTTCGGCCAGCATCCCTACGGCCTCGCGCCAGGAGGGGTCGATGAGACGGTCCGAGAAATCACGGCCGACGTGCTCAGGGACTATCACTCACGCTTCTACCGGCCGTCCGGCGCCACGCTCATCCTGGTGGGCGACGTTCCTCAACACGATGAGTTGCGACAGCGACTAGAAACGGTCTTCTGTAGCTGGCGGGGCGATCCTGACGGTGCGGGAGAACTGGCCGAGCCCACCCTCCCGGAAACCCGGCGGCTGTGGGCGGTGCAGTGGGAGGGTCCCCAGAGTGAGATCAGGATCGGCGGCGTCGGCATCTCCCGGGCCGATCAGGACTACCCTGCCGTGCAGGTCATGAACGCGATTCTTGGTGGACTGTTCAGCTCACGCATCAACATGAAGCTGCGCGAGGAAAAGGGCTGGACGTACGGTGCAGGATCGCACTTCGACGCTCGCAAGCGTCGCGGTCCTTACTTCATCGCGACGGCCGTGGACGCGAAGGCGACTGTAGACGCCGTGCGTGAGATCCTGGCTGAGCTGGAGCGTATGCAGACGGAGCCACCGAGTGATGAGGAACTGGAACTCGCCAAGAACGCTCTCACCCTTTCGCTGCCACGCCTGTTCGAGACCGTCGGACAGGTGTCCGGGCGCATCGCTCAGCAGGTCATCTACGGGCTCCCGGACGATTTCTGGGAGACGTACCCGGAAACGGTGCGGGCGGTGACCCGGGCAGACGTGCTGCGGCTTGCCGGGCGGTTCCTCTCCACCGAGCGGGCGGTGATCGTCGTCGTTGGACCCGCCCGCGACTTTCACGCCGAGCTCGAGCGCCTGGGTCCGTTGGAGATCCGGGACGTCCATGGCCGTGCCGCGAGCCTTTAGCGGGCTCGAAGCGGGCGGCTGAGGTACGCTGGCGTCTCGACTTTCGGTGGATTTTCGGTTAAATTGGTGATTAGACGAAACAGATGTTGGGGGCCGGGAAACCCTCCAGGCCGGTCACGCGTCTATATAACGAGGGGTTCGACGCTCTCCGACCCGTAGGTTAACCTTCGGGCGCGGGGCGCGTTGAAGGGGACAAGGCTCCCGAACCGAGGGGCCAAAATGACTGAAGTTTTTGCATAATGCGAGGCCAGGGACCGGGGCGCTCAAGCCGTGAGACGCGGTGGCAAGTGGCTGCACGTCAAGAGGTTACGAGAGCCATGCCGGGGGGTGCGCTGGCTGCGCCGCGCCCGGAATGGAACGTGCACGAGCGGGTAGCCGGGAGGAAAGGGGGACCTGGCCCATGATGAGAGACGAGGAAAAGGGCGCGGCACTGCTGGATTGGGACGAGAGTCCTGCCGCTGGCGCGTCGCCTGAGATTGAGGGGTTGCAGGGAGAAATGGTCCAGCTAGCGACTGAGAGAGCCGAGGCTCAGCCCCAGACTGCGCTGGCCGAGCTTCCAGACAACGAGCTGGTCGCTCGTTTCCTGGAGGGGAATAGCCTCGCGTTTCCAGAGCTGGTGGGGCGCTATCAGTCGCGGCTGCTCAATTTCATATATCGTACGATCGGGGACCGGGACCGGGCGGAGGACTTGGTGCAAGAGACGTTCATCCGGGTGTACCGTCATCTGCACCGGTTCGACCAGACGAAGAAGTTCTCGACCTGGATCTACACCATCGCGAGCAACCTGGCGAAGAACGAGCTGCGCAACCGCTCGCGCAACCCACTGGTGCTGTTCCAGACGATCAAGAAGAACTGGGAAGCCGATCATCGGCCGCTGCAGTGGGAGGATCCGACCTACCGTCCTGACGACTTGTTCCGCAAGCGGCATCTGCGGGACATGGTGGAGAGGGCGGTGGAGGAGTTGCCGGAGCACCACCGGGCGGTCTTCGTGCTGAGGGAGATGGAAGGTAAGACGTACGAGGAGATCTCTGAGATCACGGGGGTCAACCTGGGCACGGTGAAGTCACGGCTTAATCGGGCGCGCAACAATTTCGCGCAGATCATTGCGCCGATGCTCCGCTGAGCGGTCGCCGGTTTCGGCTTGAAGTGGGGCGCCAGACACAGAGGCTGGCGCCCCGTTGCTTTGTAGGGGACGGGACGTCAGAGCGCCGGCGCCGGGCCGGCAGCTTCCGCGCGGGAACTTCGTCGTTGGTCGTGAGTACCAACAGGCAATCCAGCGATTGCAGACGCGAGCGGGGAGCACAGATCGGCCTGGGGGGCGGGCCATGGACTGCGGAGAATTCCTAGCGGACTATTCTGATTTCCTCGACGGCCGCTGCGAGGCGCATTCTCTTTCCGATTATCATTATCACCTGCGGCGTTGCTCCGCCTGCGCGCAGTATGATCGTGTGATGCGGTGCGCTCTTCAACTGGTGCGGCAGCTGGACCCGCCGGAGGCGAACCCGGGCTTCCAGCCGCGTCTTCGACGCTGCGTCTTCGAGCTTGCCAAGCAACCGCCGGGGCATCTGGCGCAGAAGGGAAGCGCGGCTGCCGTGGTCGGCTTGGCGGCCCTCGGCGTGATCGCGGTGACCTCGCTGGCGGTGCGGGATCGAGCTGGTGAGACGGTGGAGCTTCCGCCGGTGGTGGTCGAGCTGTCCGCTGGCGAGGAGGTGCCGTCGCTTTGGGGGCCGGCGCCGAAGTTCACGCCTGCGGCCAGCTCGCTTCGTGTGCCTGACTTCCCGCGTGACTTGTTGCTCGCCAATCCATCCCAGAAGAAGATCTCCCTGTTCCGTGCTGGGCTGCGGCTCGTTGATCTGGCCACGGATTCGGCTGCCGTAGCGACGGAATAGCGCGCGCGTTTGCCGGCACAGCTGTTGACAGTGTCTGAGAGCCCATCCAATAGTTCGGTATGGGGGAGCTGACGTACGACCAGCTCAACGACAGGGTGGCGCGGGGGAAGCTGGGTGGTTGCTTCTTTCTGAAGAGCGAGGACCCCTTCCTTCGCGACGAAGCGATAGCGCTCCTCGCTGAGGCCCACCTCGACGGCGGTTCAGCGGATTTCGATCTCGACCAGGTGAGCGGTGATGATGTAGATGCGCCGGGGCTCGGCGCCCTGCTCCATACTCCGCCATTGCTGTCGAAGTACAGGGTGGTTGTCATCCGCGGGGCGCAGGCGCTGTCGGCCTCCGCCCGGGCCGTCGTCGAAAAGGCGGTGCGCCAGTCGGTGCCCGGGATGGTTCTGATTGTGGCGGCCGAGGTACCTCGGGGCTCGAAGGCGAAGTTCTACGATGTTCTGCGCAGGCACTGCACGACGGTCTCACTGCATTCACCACGGCCGTCAGAGCTACCGGGTTGGCTCGCGAAGCGGGTGCGGACGCTGTACGGGGTGGAGCTTGAGATGGAGGCCGCGCAGCTGCTGGCGGCCGGGATCGGACCGCGCCTGGGAGTTCTGGCCCAGGAACTCGAGAAGCTCGCGACCTTCGTCGGCCCTCGGGCCAGGATCGGTTTGGAGGCGGTGCGTGCGGCTGTGGGTGCGCTGCCCCAGGTGGACCGCTGGAGTTGGATCGACAGGGTGGCGGAGCGGCGAATCGTGGAAGCGCTGGCGGAGCTGCCGGCGTTGCTCGATTCGGGCGAGAGTGCTGTAGGGCTGATCGGTAGCCTGTCGGAGGCGCTTATCCGGGTAGGGCTGGCGCGTGAGGGTGAGAGCGTGCTGGTTGCGGTCCTGAAACGGGACGGCAGCTACCGCAATCTGAGCTGGAAGGTGCGCACATACCTGCGGCAGGCGCGGCGTTGGGGGGAAGAGGAGATTGCCGACGCCTTGGAGGAGCTATTGCGGGCCGACCGTCTGATCAAGTCGGGTGGACTCTCGGAGCGTGCGGCGCTTGAGGAAGCGCTCTTGCGAATCGGTTGCCGCACAGGTCACGGCGGTGGGAGGGCTGGTAGCGGTGTTGGAGGTCGGCGTGAAAAACGGGTCGGATCGACGAAGGCCCCTTAGGATTATGCGGCTGGGGTGTCTGGGTCTATTGATGGCAGTCGCCCTAGCGGTGCCAGAGGCGGCGGCTCAGGAGACGACTCTGCTTGATCAGGCGGAGCGTCTCGCTGCTGGCGGGGAAACCCAGGAGGCGCGGCAGGCGCTGGCTCGCTGGGAGAGGGAGTTTGGCGAGTCGGCGCCGCCGGCTCTGCGCGCTCGTGCCTGGTTCTTGGCAGGTCGGCTGTCCGAGGAGGGCGCAGAGGCGGAGCTTCACTACCTGCGGGTGATCATTGAGGGCTCGTCCACGGAGTACGCGGATGACGCGCTGCTGCGTCTAGCGCAGTACAAGTATGCGAGGGGTGAGTACGGGAGAGTGGTGGAGTATCTTGGGCGACTGAGGCGCGACTATCCGACCAGCGAGCACGGGCCTGTGGCCCTGCTCTGGATAGCACGTGCAGCGGCGGAGCTGGGTGATGCGGAACGCGCCTGTGCCGCGGCGGAGCAAGGCTTGGCGGAGCTATCGCCGGCCGATACGCTGCTGGAACTGGCTCTGCGCGAGGCGCAGGCCGGCTGCCGGGCTCGTGTGCGGACCTACACGGTGCAGGTAGCCGCGTTCCAGGACGAAGTGGCCGCTCAGGAGCTCGCTGGTACGCTGCTCAGGCAGGGTTTCGACGCCTGGGTGCTCAACGCGACGGAGCGCGATCCGCTCTACCGGGTCCGGGTGGGGCGGGGCCTCATCGAGGGTGAGGCTGAGGCTGTAATGGAGCGTTTGACCGTGGCTGGGTACTCGCCGTTCCTCGTGTCGCAGGCCAGCCGTCCGGGAGGTGGTCGCTAGTCGTGCATCGCTGGCGATCGTCTTCCAAGTTTGAGGGTGTCGAGGTGATCGGTCGACCTCTGGGGGTTCGCGCTCTTGTCTAGAACCGCGAACACGCCTCTCATGCGCCAGTACCTGGAGCTGAAGGGTCGTCATCGCGACGCGATCCTTTTCTTTCAGGTTGGCGACTTCTACGAGATGTTCTACGAGGACGCTGAGGAAGCGTCCCGGCTGCTCAACCTGACCCTCACATCACGCAACAACGGGGAGGCCGCGAATGTGCCGCTGGCCGGGGTACCGGTCAAGGCCGCTCAGGAGTACGTGCAGCGGCTGATCCGCATGGGCCGCCGGGTGGCTATCTGTCAGCAGGTCGAGGATCCCTCGCAGGCCCGAGGGGTGGTTCGCCGCGAGGTCGTGGAGACGGTGACGCCGGGTGCGCTTCTCGCGGAGGATCTGCTGTCGGCGGAGCGCAACAATTTCCTGGCAGCAGTAGCCGGGTCCCCGGGGGCAGGGGAGGCGGGTCTGGCCTGGGCCGATATCTCCACGGGTGAGTTTCACTGCACGACCGTACCTCGGAGCGATCTGGAGTCGGAGCTCGAGCGGGTGGATGCGCGCGAGCTGTTGCTGCCGCGATCGTGGGAATCGGTACCCCCGCGTGGCGGGGCACTGGCCGAGCGTGAGCGGCCGCGGGCCTATCGGGAGGACTGGTGCTTCGACGCTGAGATCGCGGGCGAGCAGATCTGTCGCCACTTCCAGATCAAGAGCCTGGCGAGTCTGGGCTTGACGGAAGCAGGAGACGAGCTTGCCGTTCGGGCTGCAGGGGCACTGCTCGCCTATCTGCTGGAGGTGCAGCCGGCCGGTGGGAGTCATCTGCGTCCGCCACGCGCCGAGCGGGGTGCGTCGGTGCTCTATCTGGATGAGATGACGCGACGTAACCTCGAGGTTGTGAGGCCGCTGCGGCCGGACCTGGGTGGGGAGGCCTTGATCGATGTGATCGATGAGACGCTGACCCCGATGGGTGCCCGGCTGTTGCGCGCCTGGCTGTTGCGCCCGCTGGCGGACCCCGAGGCGATCCGCAGGCGGCTCGATGCCGTAGAGGAACTGTTCAGCGATCGAGCGCGGCGGAAGCGGGTGCGGGAGAGCCTGCGGGCAGTCCGAGACCTGGAGCGGCTGGCAGGCAAGGCGGGAGCCGGGCGTTCGGCTCCCCGAGATCTAGTCGCGCTGGCGAGGTCCCTGCGTGGAACCCCGGCGGTCGGGCAGGCGCTGGATGAGCTGCGGAGTCGAGAGTTGCGGGCGGTCCTTGAGGGTTTCGATCCGGTCGAGGATATCGCCTACCTGATCGAGCGGGCAATCGATCCGGAGGCGCCGGCGTCCTTGGCCGAGGGCGGGGTGGTACGGGCGGGCTACTCGCCGGAGCTGGATGAATTGCGTGCGATTCGGGACGGCGCTGTCGGCTGGATTGCGGAGCTCCAGGGCCGCGAGCGGGTGCGCACCGGCATCGGCTCACTGAAGGTCGGCTACAACCGTGTCTTCGGCTACTACATCGAGGTGACGAAACCCAACCTGAGCAAGGTGCCTGACGACTACGAGCGGCGGCAGACGCTCACCAGCGCCGAGCGCTTCGTCACGCCGGAGCTGAAGGAGTGGGAGTCGAAGGTCCTGAGTGCGGAGGAGCGCATCGCTGATCTGGAGGGATCGCTGTATCGGGAGGTACGGGAGGCCGTGGCGGGGCAGGTGAAGCGAGTGCAGGATCTGGCGGCGCGCGTTGCGCTGGTGGATGTCTTCTCGGCTCTCGCCGAGGCGGCGGAACGTAACGGCTACGTCCGGCCGCACGTCGATCGCGAAGACCGGATCGAGATCCGTGGCGGGCGGCACCCTGTGGTCGAACTGATGATGCCACGGGAACAGTTCGTCCCCAACGACATACGGATCGACCGCGGAGAACGTGTGATCATCCTGACGGGCCCCAACATGTCGGGAAAGTCCACGATTCTGCGCCAGGTAGGCCTGATCACCCTGTTGGCGCAGATGGGCTCGCTGGTGCCTGCGGACGAGGCGAAGATCGGCGTGGCGGACCGGATCTTCACGCGGGTCGGCGCTTCCGATAGCCTGGCACAGGGCCAGAGCACGTTCATGGTCGAGATGATAGAGACCGCGGCCATTCTGAGTGGGGCAACGGGCCGCAGCTTGGTGCTGCTGGATGAGATTGGGCGCGGGACATCGACCTACGACGGAGTCTCGATCGCTTGGGCCGTTACCGAGCACATCCATGAGCGCCTTGGCGCCAAGACGATCTTTGCCACTCACTATCACGAGCTGACGCAGCTCGCCGATCTGCTGCCGGCGGCCGCGGCGTACAACGTGGCGGTCAAGGAGGTCGGGGATGATATCGTTTTCCTGCGGCGCCTCGAACCGGGTGGGGCGGATCGGTCCTATGGCGTTCAGGTTGCGCGGCTTGCCGGGCTCCCGCGCGAGGTCATCGATCGGGCCCGGCAGATCCTGCGCGATCTGGAGGGTGGGGATGTGGGTTCACGGCCAGGCATCGGGCGTCGCGGTCGGCTACCGGACTCGGCCGAGCGATCGCAGCTCTCGCTCTTTCAGCCGCCCGAGAGCCTGGTGCTGGATCGCTTGCGATCGCTGGAGCCGGAGGCCATCACGCCGCTCGAGGCGCTGGCGCTGCTGGCGGAGCTCAAACGGCAGGTGGAGGACGCGTGAAGCGGCTCGTGGTCCTCGGGCTGGTTTTGGCGACGCTGGCCGTTGGCTATGCGGCGGCAGGGGAGCGCCTGGGCCTGGGCACGTTACTGGGGCGCTTCGGCAGCAGCCAGCGATTGCCAGCCCTGCGTAGCACGCAGCTGCCCTTCCGCTATCCGGTGCGCCTCTGGCGCGCCGGTGTCGAGGGGGAAGTCTTGCTCAGGATTCACATCACGGAAGCGGGCACGGTGGATTCGGTGGAGCTGGAGCGATCGAGCGGCCATGGCGAGCTCGATTCGATAGCCTTGCACGGGGCGACTGAGCTGATGTACGACCCTGCTTTGCAGGGTGATGACAGCGTAGCGACCTGGGCGGTGCTGCCCGTTCGCTTCGAGCGGCACGCCGCGGCGACCGCCAGGATGGACCGATAAGGATGACGGATGAGGACTCGCGGCCGGGGATAGCGTTGTGAAGATCGCGGTGTTGATGGGTGGGACGAGCGCGGAGCGGGACGTCTCGTTGGCGACGGGCTGGGAGATCGCTCGGGCGCTGCGGGAGCGGGGTCATGAGGTGGTCGCGATCGATGCCGCCGACGGCCGCCTGATCCAGAGCCCGGAGGCAGCGGGCGAACTCGCCTCGGGGATCGGGCGGACGCCCCCGGCACGGGGGGAGCTGGTGCAGCTCGCCGGCGGCCAGCTCACCCGGTCCCTGGAGGAACTTCCGGATGTGCGGGGCGCCGAGGCCGTCTTCATCGCCCTACACGGCGGTGCAGGCGAGGACGGTCGCCTACAGGCGCTTCTCGAACTCATCGGGATGCCGTACACCGGCAGTGGCCCGCTGGGTAGTGGGCTGGCGATGGACAAGCTTGTGGCGAAGGAACTGTTCCTGAGCGCGGGCATCCGGACACCGCCTTGGCTGGTCGTCCCCGTGGAACCGCTAGCCGTGGAGAGCGCCCTGGGGGGCTTTCCGGTGGTTGTGAAGCCGTCGCACGAGGGCTCCACTGTGGGGGTGAGCGTGGTGCGATCCCCGGACGAGCTAGCGGGCGCGATCGAGCGGGCTGCGGCGTTCGACGGCGTGCCCCTCGTCGAGAAGTACATCCCGGGGCGCGAGCTGGCGGTGGGTGTGCTGGGGGAGGAGGCGCTGCCGGTAGTGGAGATCCGACCGCGCCACGAGATCTACGACTACGAGTGCAAGTACACTCGCGGGATGTCGGAGTACGAGGTGCCGGCTTCGCTCAGCCCCGAGTGCACCGAGGAGGTGCAATCGTTGGCCGTGCGGGCGCACCGCGTGCTCAGGCTGCATGCCTACAGCCGCGTGGATATGCGTCTGGGCCACGAGGGCCAGCCGTGGTGCCTTGAGGTGAATTCGCTGCCGGGCATGACGGCGACGAGCCTTCTGCCTAAGGCGGCAGCGGCAGCGGGCGTGCCGTTCGAGGAACTCTGCGAGCGAATCGTGCAGCTGGCGCTTGACCGGTGAAGGCTGGTGGGAACTCGGCCTGGCGAGCAGGGTTAGGGTTAGGTAGCGAAGACGATTGGACATGCAGCGCGGACGACTGGCAGGGTCGATGTATCGAGGCGGGTTCGGGCCTTTTGGCTACCGTATGACGCCCTGGGTAAAGCGCATCATCGCCGTGAACGCGGTGATGTTCGTGGTCGTCAACTGGATCCAGGCGATCCCGCTGACCGCTGCCGTCCAATACCTGGGCTTCAACGTCTCCGAGGCCCTGAGGGAGCCGTGGACGATCATCAGCTACATGTTTGTCCACGCCGGCTTCCTGCACGTCTTCCTCAACATGCTGATGCTCTTCTTCTTCGGCCCACCGCTCGAGGAGCGCTGGGGTGGGAAGGCGTTCATCAAGTACTACGTGATCTGCGGGATCGGCGGCGCGCTGTTCACGCTCGTGTTTGGTGGAGGCACCATCATCGGAGCTTCGGGTGCGGTGTTCGGCGTTATGCTGGCCTACGCGCTCAACTGGCCGGACAGCCTCATCTGGATCTACGCGATCTTCCCCGTCAAGGCGAAGTATCTGGTGTTGTTTCTGGGTGCCCTCTCATTCTTCTCCGCCTTCGCCGGCGCCCAGGATGGGATCGCGCATTTCGCTCACCTGGGCGGTCTGGTTGTCGGCTATGTCTACCTCAAGAAGGTTTGGGAAGTGCAAGCGCGCTGGGAAGGTCTGAAGAAGCGGCTGCGCAGACGGAGGTTGAGCGTGGTGCCCGGCGGGAGTGGGGACGGGACCCGAGGGCCCTCACAGCTCACGCCGGATGCGGACGAAGAGGCCCGCATCCTCGAAGTGGTGGACCGGCTTCTGGACAAGATCGCCGCGCACGGGCTGGAGTCGCTCAGCGCCGAAGAGCGCCGGTTTCTGGACGACGTCTCGCGGCGCCGCCAGGCGCAGCACCGAGTGAGGCACTGACGCCGGGGCTCGCTAGCAGCGTGCGGGCAGTGCCGCCTCAGCGGGCCGAATCGGGCCCGACTCCCCATTCGATGACTCCTCCCCGAAGCCTGTCTCGCAGTGGCTACTGGGACGGGGGTGTCCTTGACTCGCTTCTGGCGGCAAAATACGATAGCGGTCCAATCGACAACCCGGCACATTCAGGGGAGGTAGCTCTTGGCAGCGAAGACTTTTGGCACGGATGCGATCCGCAACATCGTCTTCCTGGGCCACGGTGGCACTGGGAAGACCACGCTGGTTGACGCGATCTGCTACTCGGCAGGAGCGACGACCCGTAAGGGTTCGGTGGTTGAAGGGACCGCGATCACCGATTTCACTCCGGAGGAGAAGTCACACGGGATCTCGATCAGCACCGCGGTGGCGCACGCGATCTGGTCGGACACCAAGCTCAACCTGATCGATACCCCGGGCTATCTGGACTTCTCCGGTGAGGCGAAGGCAGGCGTCCGGGTAGCGGACGGGGCGGTCATCTTGGTGGACGCGAGCAGCGGCGTGCTCGTGGGCACCGAGAACGTCTGGGACTACTGCGAGGAGCGAGCGGTTCCCAGAATCTTCCTGATCTCGATGCTGGACAAGGAGAACGCGGACTTCGACTCGGTGCTCGGCGAGATCCGCGAGAGTTTCTCGAAGGATGCTGTCCCACTGGAGATCCCGATAGGCTCGGGGAACGGCTTCGAGGGGACGATCGATCTGTTGTCCGGGGTCGCTCGCTTCTTCGACCGCAAGTCGCAGAAGGGAGAGTACAGGGAAGAAGAGGTCCCCGGGGACATGCGGGGGACCTACGAACAGGCCTATCAGGAGCTGCTCGAGGCCGTCGCGGTGACCGACGACTCCCTGCTGGAACGTTTCCTCGAAGAGGGGACGATCGAGCGGGCGAATGTGGCCGAGGCGATGAAGGCGGCGATGACAGCCGGTCAGCTGATCCCCGTGGTTTGCGCCTGCCCGGAGACAGGCTGGGGTGTGCGCAGCCTGATGGAGCGGCTGGTCGAGATCATGCCGAGCCCGGCGGATGCGCGGACGGAAACGGCCCTGTCGGGCGAGCAAGAGGTGGAGCTCGAGCCGGTGGAGAGGAGTCCGCTCGCGGCACTCGTGTTCAAGACCACGTCTGAGCCGCACGTCGGTGAGCTCTCCTACTTCCGCATCTTCTCTGGCAAGATCGCGGCTGGCGATTCCGCGTTGAACGCTACACGCGGCGGCTCGGAGAAGCTCGGGCATCCCGCAGTACCGCAGGGTAAAGAGCGGGAAGAAGTCAACGAGCTGATGCCTGGCGACATCGGGATCGTGGCCAAGCTGCGGGACACGCACACCGGAGACACGCTGTGCTCGGAGAGTCAGCCGCTGGTCTTGGCGGGCATCAAGTTGCCCGAGGCCGATATCTCGATCGCGGTGCGACCGGCGCAGCGCGGCGACGAGGAGAAGATTTCCACGGGCTTGCACAAGCTTCACGAGGAGGATCCAACCTTCTCGGCCGAGTTCGACCCGGAGCTCGGTCAGACCATCGCCCGGGGGCTCGGTGAGGTGCATCTGGAGGTGGCGATCGAGCGCTTGAAGCGGCGCTACGGTGTCGAGGTCGGAACCGAGCCGCCGCGCATTCCCTACCGCGAGACGATCACCAAGACTGCTGAGGGGCAGGGGAAGTACAAGAAGCAGACAGGTGGCCGCGGTCAGTACGGCGACTGCTGGGTCCGTTTGCATCCGCTGCCGTCTGGGAGTGGCTACGAGTTCGAGGACAGCGTCGTGGGAGGTGTGATCCCGTACAAGTTCGTTCCGTCGGTGGACAAAGGAGTACAGGAGGCGGCCCAGAAGGGTGTGCTCGCCGGCTACCCCGTGGTCGATTTCAAGGCCGAGGTGTACGACGGGTCGCATCACTCGGTGGACTCGTCGGACATCGCCTTCAAGGTCGCGGGCTCGCTGGCTTTCAAGAACGTGGCCCAGATGGCGGGCCCCATCTTGCTGGAACCGATTTATGAGGTCAAGGTCACGGTACCGGAGGAGTACATGGGTGACGTGATCGGCGATCTGAACCAGCGCAGGGGACGCATTCTGGGGATGGAACCCCGGGGTAGGAAGCAGGTTGTGCGGGCACAGGTGCCGCTGGCGGAGCTTCACAAGTATTCGTCGACGCTGCGCTCGATCACGCAGGGTCGAGGGAGCCACAAGCGGACCTTCGTGGGCTACGAGCAGGTGCCGGCGCAGATCACCGAGAAGATCATCGAGGAGGCCGAACGGCAGAAGGAAGAGGCTCGGAAGTAGGCGGCGTGGTTTGATCGCCTCCCGGCGCACTCCTATATTTTGGGTGTTGGAGGTTGCGAACGCCCCCAGAAGGTCTTTCAACGCACGTTTCTCAGGAGGCATCCGTCCATGGCCGGCCACAGCAAGTGGTCGCAGATCAAGCGCAAGAAAGCGGCCGAGGACACCAAGCGCGGTAGGCTGTTCGGCAAACTGATCCGCGAGATCACGGTGGCGGCCCGAGAGGGCGGAGGTGATCCTGCTGGCAATCCGTGGCTGCGCACGGCGGTCGAGAACGCCAAAGCGGCCAACATGCCCAAGGACAACATCGAGAAGGCGATTCTCCGCGGGACCGGGGAACTGCCAGGCCAGGCTTTCGAGGACGTGACCTATGAGGGGTACGGGCCGGGCGGTGTGGCCATCCTCATCCAGGCGGTCACCGACAACAGTAACCGAACCCTGTCGGAGGTGAGGCGCACCCTGGAACGACATGGGGGCAACCTGGGCAGGGATGGCTCTGTGGTGTGGAACTTCGAGCGCAAGGGGCAGCTACTCATCGATCCGAGGCGCTACGATGAGGAGTCGGCGCTGGAAGCGGCGCTGGAGGCAGGAGCGGACGACCTGGTTCTGGAGGGCGACGCCTACGTGGTGACGACGGACCCCTCCAGCTTTCATGCTGTCCAGGAGGGGCTGCGTAGCCGGGGCGTGGAGATCATGGAGGCCCGGTTGGCCATGATCCCCAAGACCACGGTGCGCGTCGATGGCCGCGATGCGGAGAGGCTGGTTGCCCTACTGGAGGCGCTAGAGGACCACGACGACGTTCAGAGCGTCTATTCCAACCTGGATATCGACGAAGCCTTGCTTGCAGAGCTGGCGGGAGCCGGCGAGTAGCGGTTGGATGGGTAACGGGTGGGGGCATCGGTGCGCTGGCCTGTTCGCCGGTTGAGCGCAGTCGGCCGCAGGCTGAGGCGCGCCTGCAGCCGAATGAGGCGGACCGGTCGATGATCATCCTGGGTGTAGATCCGGGCACACAGATCACGGGGTACGGCGTGGTGGCGGAGGTGGGCGATTCCCGGCCGACCCTGATCGAGTGCGGCGTGATTCGCCCGTCGGCTGGACGGCCACTGCCCGAGCGACTGCGGGAGATCTTCGAGGGCGTTGCCGGCGTGATCGAGCGTACGCGCCCCGACGTCTTGTGCGTCGAGGGCGTTTTCTATGGCCGGAACGTCCGGACGACGGTAGTGCTGGGCCATGCCCGCGGTGCGGTGCTGCTGGCTGCAGCGCTGGGCGGTGTGCCGGTGGCCGAGTATCCACCGGCCGAGGTGAAGAACACGGTGGTGGGTACCGGGAAGGCAGGGAAAGGGCAGGTCGCCTTCATGGTCCAGCGGCACCTCTGCCTGAGCGAGCCGCCGAGCCCGGCGGACGCGGCGGATGGCGTGGCGCTGGCGCTTTGCCATCTCTTCAGCACCCGGGTGGGAGGACGGCGGCCAGAGCGCGGGGGCGGAGGCGTAGGAAGGAAGCACGTTGATTAGTCGAATACGCGGTATTCTCGTTCACAAGGAGATCGACCGGGCGGAGGTCGCGACTCGGGGCGGTGTGACGTACGAGTTGCTGATCCCGAGTTCGGTCTTCGCGGCACTGCCCGCCGTCGGTGATGAGGTGGAGCTATACGCGGCCTTGGTGGCTCGCGAGGACGGCCTCGAGCTCTTCGGCTTTCAGGGTGAACTGGAGCGACAGCTGTTCCTCAGACTCAGATCGGCGTCCGGGGTCGGTCCGCGCCTCGCGCTCACGCTGCTCAGCGCCATGAGCGCCGGCCAGCTCGTCGAGGCGATCCGGGCCAGGGATCTCGGGCGGCTGCAGACGGTGAGCGGTGTGGGCAGGAAGAAGGCGGAGCGGATCGCTGTCGAGCTCGGTGACAAGCTTGAGGACATGGTCGCGGCGGCGACTGCGGTCGAGCCGGAGAGTGCGCTGGTGGACTCCGCCGTGGCGGCGCTGGTCGCGCTGGGTTACTCGCGTGGCGAGGCCGAGGGCGCGGTGCGCAACGTACTCAGAAATCGTGATGGCGCCGAGCTGGGTTTGGAGAGCGTGGTGAGGGAGGCACTGGCGGTATTGTCATGACTACGGAGATCACGACGCCGAAACCGCTCGAAGGGGAGCGGTTGAGCGAGGCTGCCCTGCGGCCACACCGCATGGCGGAGTTCGTCGGGCAAGAGCGTGTCAAGGAAAGCCTGTCCATCTACATCGAAGCGGCGCTCAAGCGGAAGGAGCCCCTCGACCACACGCTGTTCTATGGACCGCCGGGGCTCGGCAAGACGACGTTGGCTTTGCTGATCGCCAACGAGCTA
>Ga0209635_10000157_pt1 | contig 41786 bp, 28 predicted proteins | sample DeeMarSWOR230_32_FD_187463 | JGI IMG/M metagenome (GOLD analysis project Ga0209635, IMG submission 187463) | Marine sediment microbial communities from White Oak River estuary, North Carolina - WOR-2-30_32 (SPAdes) (version 2) | ecosystem: Environmental > Aquatic > Marine > Intertidal zone >...
CCAGCAGCACAGCGCCGCCCGATACCTGCAGGGAACGCGCGATGATCCTCCACAGGTAGGGGTCGCCGCTCAGCAGCAGCCGGAGCGCCTCGCCGAGCGCGTCAACGAAGACGTCCATCAAGGGTCCCTATAATAAGAGCGCGCATCGTTGACCCACACAGCGGCACCGGACAGAAGCCCGCATCCGGCTCTCAGTCCCGCTCAGCGTTGGGCGTGAAGAGGGGGCGGCCGAAGCGTTCGCGGCCGAACTCGCCGATCAGCTGCTGCGCTGCGGGCGACGTGATCCAAGCCGCGAACGCCCGCGCGCCGTCGGGGTTCGCCGCCCCGCGCACGACGATGACCGAGTACTGGTTGCGCAGCGCCGGATCGCCCTCCACCAGAACGCTGAGCTCGAGCCGGTCGCGCAGGCTCAGGTAGGTGCCGCGATCGGTGAGGGTGTAGGCCTGCTTCTCACTGGCCATCATCAGTACGGCTCCCATCCCCTGCCCGGCCTCCAGGTACCAGGAGCCCGCCGGCTCGATACGGGCGGCGTCCCAGAGCAAGCGCTCCCTGGCATGGGTGCCCGAGTCGTCGCCACGCGAGATGAAGGGCGCAGCGGAACCGGCGATGCGGGCGAAGGCGGTCGCCGCACCGCTCAGCCCACGGATCACCGCGACGTCGGCTTCCGGGCCCACGATCACGAAGTCGTTGAACATCACGGGACGCCGCGACTCGCCGTGACCGGCCGCCATGAACCGCTCCTCGGCGCGCGGCGAGTGGGCCAGTACCGCGTCAGCGTCGCCGCGCTCCGCCAGGCGCAGCGCCTCGCCCGAGCCTACGGCGATCACGCGGACCCGATAACCCGGGCGCGCCCGCTGGAAGCCCGGCAGCAGGACCTCGAAGAGGCCGGAGTCCTCGGTGGATGTGGTAGAGGCGAGCACGACCTCGCGCCTGCCTGTGGAACAGGAGACAAGCGCCAGTGCGAGGGCAAGCGCGATACCGGGTCTAGTCCTCTTCCTCAGAACTGCCGACCCGCTGCGCTCGCAACTCGAGGTAGGGATAGCCGTCGCGGTACTTGGAAGCGATGCGCAGGCGCATCTGGCCACCACCCTTGGCCGGGAGGGAGATGATGCATCCGTTGTAGCTGGCCGCAAAGATGAGCTGCCAGTCGCCCTTGATCTCGGAGCCCTCGAAAAACTCCTTCAGCTGGGCCATGTTGTGGGCGCCCATCTTACTGACCAGCGTGGTCTGCTTGTCCTCGGCCACGTAACGCACCTCCCTCGGGACATCCAGGTAGCCGCGCTCGGCTGAACGGGTGGCGAAAAAGCTAATCCACGCCTGAGCTACCTACAAGTCCCCGAGGCTCAGTCCTCGCTTCTCTCCTGAGCGGTGTGCTCGCTCCCGTCGTAGCTCATGACGGCCGGCCGGTCGTCGTCGTAGGTCTCGAGGTGCACCGGCCGCTTCCAGATGGTGTGCAGGTTCTCGAGCACCTCCCGGGCGTAATCCAGACGAAGCGGTATTCCCTCGTATCGGTGCCAGAGCACCAGCTCGCCCCGGTTCATGTGATTGCCGTCACGCACGTAGACCCAAGGTTGGCCGAAGTTGGTGAGCTGAAACAGCAGGCCCCGCTTGATCTCCTCGAACGAGCGGCTCGAGATCTCATACTCGTTCGTCGACTCGTTGTACTCGTAGGTGAAGAGCCTGTGTTTGTGACAGAACTCGGGCGTGAGGAACTCGTCAATGAATGTCACGTCGTGATATAGCGCGCGCACCTGGAAGATCTTCTCCCGGCCCCCGCCCGCACCCGTATCCCAGCTCTTGCGCACCTCGAAATCGTTGCAGGCCTCCCATTCCGGCCCGTGACGGCCCTTATCCCAGCGTTCCTCGATATCCCGGTACAGCTCGAGCCCGAGCTTGTACGGGTTCAGCCGGCCGGGTTGCGTCGCCACCGTGCCGCTGTGATGGTCGGCGTAGTCGATCAGCTCCGGGTCCGCGAGGGCCCGCTCCGTCATGATCCTCGAGTGCCAGTAGCTGGCCCAGCCCTCGTTCATGATCTTCGTCCGCCCCTGCGGCGCGAAGTAGTAAGCCTCTTCGCGGATGATGCCCACGATATCCCGCTGCCAGTTGGGAATCGGCGCGTGCTCGAGCAGGAAGAGCAGCACGTCCTTCTCGGGCCGCGGTGGGAACTTCTCCTCCTGCTTGCGCTCCTCCTGCAGCCGCTGCGCCTCCGATTCGAGTACGCCCCGCGGATTGATGTATTCCTCCATGTACTCCTTCGCCGCCAACCTGCGCGGCTGCCGTCGGCGTGCCGGATGGTCCGGGTCGATGTCGCCGGCGTCCTCCCTGCGCCGGCGCCGGATGTACGGCGCGTTGTAGTCGATCAAGTTCTCGAGGGAGAGGCAGATGTCGAGGAAACGCTCGACCTCGTCCTCGCCGTAGGCCTCCACGTAGCGGCGAATCCGTGCCGCGTGGTTCGCCATCTCATCGACCATCCTCCGGTTCGTGTGCGCGAAGGAGTAGTTGTTCCTGAAGAAATCCGCGTGGCCGTAGACATGGGCCATCACGAGCTTCTGGTCGACGATCGGGTTGGCGGCCAGCAGATAGGCGTAGCACGGGTCGTTGTTGATGACCATCTCGTAGATCTTCTGAAGCCCGTACGCGTAGCCGCGTGACAGCGCGTAATACTCCATCCCGAACCGCCAATAGGGATAGCGCGCCGGATAGCCGCCGTAGGCGGCGACCTCGTTGATCTCCTCCCAATCGAGGACCTCGAAGACCACATCGAAGAAGTCGAGCCCGTACTCGCGAGCGTAACCTTCGATCTCGCTCTGGAGGTCTTTGAGCTGCGGCGTCAATTGCTGTGGCATACCACCCGTGCGGCTCGACTCACCTGCCCTTGCCAAGGAAGTCCTTGATCGAATCGAGGATCGCCTCGTGATCGGGGATCTGTGAGACGACCAGCCTCTCGTCCTCGATGTGCTCGCCCAGGGCCTCGAGGAAATGGCCTGAACCGTATCGGCTCTCGACCTGCCCGTAACCGAACAGGTTCACTGACGGCAGCAGGCGCTCGATGAGAAGCTCGAAGCACTTCTCGTCATCGCCGCCGCCCCAGTTGTCACCGTCCGAGAAATGGAAGCAGTAGATGTTCCACTCCTCGGGGTCGTACTCGCCGGCGATGACCTTAGCCCCCAGCTCGTAGGCGCTGGATATGCGCGTGCCGCCCGCCTCGCGCGTCGTATAGAAGGTCTCGCGGTCGACCTCGTGGGCCACCGCGTCGTGCACGATGTAGCGGTTGGCGATGCCGTGATAGTGGGCGCGGATCCATGTGTCGATCCAGAAGGACTCGATCCGCACGATCTCCTTCTGTTCGTGGCCCATGGATCCCGAGACGTCCATCATGTAGATGATCACAGCGTTGGCCACCGGCTCGGGTTCCTCCTTCCAGGAGCGGTAGCGCATGTCCTCGCGCACCGGGCTCACCATGGGGTAGCGGTAGTCGTAGGTGCCCGAGGCGATCTGCCGCTTCAGCGCCTCCCGGTAAGTACGCCGGAACGAGCGCAGCGTCTCCGGGCCCGTACTGCGGATCGTCTTGTAGCGGCTGCGTCGGCTCTTCAGCGTCCGGTTGCCACGTGGCTCGATGCGGGGAAGCTCCAGCTCCTCGCCCAACAGCTCGGCCAGCTCCTGGATCGAGAGCTCGACCTCCCGCAGGTGATGGGCGGGCTGGTCACCGGCGCCCCCGGCACCGCCCTCAGCTTCGCCCACACCGATGGGCGTGCCTTCCGCGCCCTCACCCTGGCCGACGCCGACCAACCGCTTGCGGCCGTACTTCAGCTGCGGAAGCTCGATCTGCGGGATGGGTATCGAAACGATCTCGCCGCCACGCTTGCCGATGAGCTCGCCGCGCGTGATGTGCTTCCGGAGCTCCTTCTTTATCCGGCCCCGGATGATCGCATCGAACCGCTTCTTGTCCCGCTCGATCCGCCGGATCGACGAGAAACTGCTGAACGAGTCCCCGGTCACCCTTCCGTCTCTTTCACGTCCCCGCGTGCGAAGATGCTGGCCACGAAGTTGAGGACGTCGGTCGCGCAGATCTCGCAGTACCCGTAGTCACGGATCAAGCGGCTTTTCACGACGTCGATCTTCTCCTGCGCGTCCTCGTCGATCACGGACGATACCAGGCTGGTCAGCTTGATCGAATCCTTCTGATCCTCGAACAGCTTCAGTTCCAGTGCCTTCTGCAGCCGCGAGTTGGTCGTATAGTCGAACTTCTTGCCCTCGACCGCGAGCGCGCCGATGTAGTTCATGATCTCCGCCCGGAAATCGTCCTTGCGACTCTCCGGGATGTCGATCTTCTCCTCGATCGACCGCATCAGCCGCTCGTCCGGGTCTTCGTACTCCCCGGTGTACTTGTTCTTGACCTTCTCCTTCTGCGTGTACGCCTTCACGTTGTCGATGTAGTTGGCGCAAAGCCGCGCTATCGCTTCCCTGTCCGCACTGATCGCCCGCTGGACCTCGTTCTTGACGATATCCTCGTACTCCTCGCGGACCACCGAGAGCAGCTCCCTGTAGAACTCCCGCTGCTCATCGCTCGTGATCAGCGAGTGATGCTTCAAGCCCGACTCCAGCTCTCGCATGACCATGAACGGGTTGACGCACCCCTCTTCGATATCGGCGACCAGACAGTTCGAGATCTTATCCTGGATGTAGCGGGGCGATATCCCCTGCATCCCCTCGCGCTCGGCCTCCTTGCGCAGCTCTTTCACGTTGTCCTCGGTGAAACCGGGCAGCGTCTTGCCGTTGTAGAGCTTCAGCTTCTGGAGCCGTGTCAGGTTGACCTTCTTGGGTTCTTCGAGCCGGGTCAGCACGCTCCACATCGCCGCCATCTCGATCGTATGCGGCGCGATGTGCTTGCCCCTGACGCGATGCTGGTTGAAGTCGCGCTCGTAGACCCTGATCTCAGCCTGCAGCTGTGTCACATAAGGGATGTCGATCTTGACCGTGCGGTCCCGTAACGCCTCCATGAACTCGTTGTTCTGGAGACGCCGGTACTCCGGCTCGTTCGTGTGCGCTATGATCACCTCGTCGACGTCGGTCTGCGCGAACTTCTTCGGCTTGATCCTGTGTTCCTGCGAGGCGCCCAGCAGATCGTAGAGGAAGGCGACATCCAGCTTCAGCACCTCGATGAACTCGATCAGCCCGCGGTTGGCGATGTTGAACTCGCCGTCGAAATTGAAGGCGCGCGGGTCCGAATCCGAGCCGTAGATCGCTATCTTCCGGTAATTGATATCGCCGGTCAGCTCGGTGGAGTCCTGATTCTTCTCATCCTTCGGCTGGAAGGTGCCGATCCCCACCCGGTCCTGCTCCGAGAGCAGTAGTCGCCGCACGCGGATATGCTCGATCAGCCTGGTCCAGTCGCCATCATACCTGTTCATGTACTGGTTAAACATGAAGCGGCAGGCCGGACAGAGGTCACCCTCCACTATGATACGCCGGGCGTCGGTGAGGCTTCTGTTGATGTGGTCCAGGTAAACCTGCCGGAAGTTGGCGGGGATCAGATGCAGCGGCTCCTCGTGCATGGGGCAGGGCATCCCCTCCTCCTGGAGACGCGCTGCCGCCTCGGGCGAACTGCTGAGCTCTTCGGGAAACACGGGCGGCGCCGCGGCGCCATCGCCTACCCAGCGGAACGTGTAGAGGGCGCCCTCCGGCGTGCGCGAGTAGTGCTCCAGCCCCTTCTTGAGCAGCCTGACGATCGTCGACTTCGCGCTGCCCACCGGACCGTGGAGCAGCAGGACACGGCGCTCGGGCCCGTAGCCCATCGCTGCCGCCTTGATGATCTGGACCAGCTTCATCAGCGGCACGTCGAGCCCGAAGACCGCATCCTGGCCGTCCTCGAACGGGTCCTCGAAGAACTTGTAGTGGGTGATCTTCTTCTTGTACTCGGTGTACTCCTCCGTCCCGAAAGAGACGATCATGTCGTACAACCGCTGGAAGGCATTGCGCGCGATGAGCGGGTTCTCATGCACCATGCCGAGATACTCGGAGAACGAGCCTTCCCAGTGGAGATCCTGATACCGCCGAGCATCCTGCTGCTCACGAATCAAGCCGATGATATCCAGTCCCGTCGCCGCCATCCTTGATCAGCCCCCTTCGGTCATGCGCTCGCAGTTTCGCTGGCCCTCGCGGCCACCATCCCCTACCCGACCCTGATGAGCGAGTTCCCGCTATTGGGTCTCCTCAGTTGAACTCCAGATCGTCGACCACCTGACGCAGCAAGCGGTCGACCGGGGAGGGAGGTACCGGGAAGAAGAAACGGTCGGACACTCTGTTCAAAGCGCGGCGTACCGCGCGAAAGCCGCCGGCCACTTCTCGATAGATGCGGGCGAGATCGTACTGGCCGGCCAGCTCACATTCGCTCGCCATGAGATAGCCCGTCGCACCCAGGCCGTCATAATAGTCGAGTCCAGGCGCGCCCTTGCGATGCACACGCGCGACCACGTAGTCGGGGAACAGACCCGAGAGCCACAGTGAGTAGTTGCCGAGGTGCGCCCGCAGTAGAAACTGCCGGCGCTCGGAACTTTCCCCCTCGATGTCGGTGACAAGATCCACCAGATAGCGGTACGTCCTGTCGTCGTAACGCGCGATCCTGTAAGCCCGGCCGGCAACGGCGAACTCGACCAGTAGCGCGGCCACATAGTCGGCGATGCTCGCATCGTCCAGCCCACCTTCGAGCAGCGTGCGTCGGACCATCACGTAGAAGGCGAGCTTGGGGGGGATGGCACCCACGCGGCGGCCCCGCATCAGCGCCGAGAAGGTCTCCGGGTGATCGAGCAGCGAGTCGAGGCCCTGCTCGACCAGCTGCCGTTCCCAGCGCTGCCGGCTGTGCCGCGTCCGTTCCTCCAGAATCCGCAAGAGGAGTTCGATCTCGGTGGATCCAAGCGAGGCGCGCAGGTTGGGAAGGATCACCGGCCACCCCCAAAAAAGAGTCAGCTATCGTACCGCCTGCCCCCCTCATCCCATCGTTCCGTACCCGGGAACCGATAGGGGGTGCCCCGACGGCGAAGAACTTTCATGCAGTTGGGAAGGCGAACAGGAGGGATGCGACACGCCTTATCAGTATGCCGGTATGCCGGCAAAGTTCCGCGCCGCCGCTGCTCCAGTCACTGAGGCGGGCCCAGAGAGGCAAGGCCGCCGATCACACTCCTGGCACGCTGGTGCGCTGGCCGGGCGTTTCGGTTTCTCGGCGGGCCGCCGCGATTCCTGCCTTCTCGTCGACCAGCATGAGCAGCACGAACCCGATGACGAAGAAGGCGATGATCGAGGCCATCGCGGTCCGGTGGCTGCCGGTGGCGGCGACGATGGTGCCGAAGGTGAAGGGGCCGGCGACGGAGGACAGCTTGCCCGAGAAGGCGAAGAAGCCGAAGAACTCGCCTTGCTTCTCCTCCGGGATCATGATGCCCAGCAGGCTGCGGCTCGCCGCCTGGTTCGGGCCCACCATCAATCCGATACCCACGACGGCGATCCAGAAGCCGGTGCGCGTCTCCGCGGTGGCGCCGATGATGGCTGCGATGGACAGGACTACCAGCGTGATGGCGATCGTCCACTTACCGCCGATCCAATCGTTGACGAAGCCGAGCGCGAAGGCGCCGACCGCAGCACAGATGTTGGCCGTGATCCCCAGCTTGACCAGGTCCGCTGTCTCCATGCCGAAGACGGAGCTGGCGTAGATGGCGCTCAGGAAGAAGAGGGTGACCAATCCGTCGTTATAGACCAGCCGCGCCAGCAGCAGTTTGGCGACTTCGCGATATCTCCTCAGGTGCTGGAACGTCTCGGCGACGCGGCGGAACCCCTGCCTGACATACGACGTGTCCGGCAGCGACGTGGGCCGGGCGCGCTCGCGCAGGAAGAGGAAGAGCGGTATCGAGAAGAGGCCGTACCACGCCACGACCAGCAGGTTCGTCGCCCGCACGTTGAAGTACCCATCTTCCGGGAGGAACTCGACCATGGCGAGTGCGATCAGCAGGGCCAGCAGGCCGCCGCCGACATATCCGGCCGCCCAGCCGTAGCCGGAGATGCGCCCGATGTTGTCGCGCGTGGCGATCTCGGGCAGAAAGGCGTTGTAGAAGGCCTGCGTGCCTTCGAAGCCGACGTTCGCCACCACGAACAGCACGGCGGCGAGCATCACCATCCCCGGCCCCATGAAGAAGAGGGTTGCCGTGAAGGCGAGCGCCTGTACTGTCGTCACGGCCAGGAAGGTCTTCTTGCGACCCGACGAGTCGGCGATCGCGCCCAGCACCGGCATCGACAGGGCGATGATGATCGCCGAGATGTTGACCGCGCGCGTCCAGAGCACCGTGCCCTGCACGCTATCGCCGACGATCACCCGGACGAAGAACTCGCTGAAGATGAACGTGACGATCAGCGTGGTGAACGCGGAGTTCGCGAAGTCGTAGAGACACCATGACGCGATCTCGCGCCGCCGCACCGGAGGGAAGCCACCGTTCACGAGGCCGCCTCCCGGGCCGCGGTTCGCCCGGCACCCTTCGCCTGCCAATCGGCCTCGATGGCGTCGAGCGCGACCGCCAGCGCCTCCCGCTGCGCCAACGCTCGATCACGCAGCTTGGGGCGGCGAAGGATTTGGAATAAGAGCTTCATGTCTTCCCACACCTCCACACGCCGCTCCCCCCAGCCCAGCGCGGCGAACCCGAGTAGCGGGAGTGCCAGCGCCGCCAGAATAGCGGCCAGCGCCCCCCCGAGCCAAGCGGCCAGCACGATCCAACCCACGTAGGTGACAGGGTAGGACACCTCACCAGCCAGGAACTTCACGGTCGCCACCGTCTCGCTGGGTGGCCTCAGCAGTCGCGCGGCGAGCCCCGAGAAGAGGTAGGGAAGACACCACGCGGCCGCCCCCAGCGCCGCCAGCGGCAGCGCCAGCACGAGCAGCGCGCCCCGCTGCAGAACGTCGCGAACCACGCGACCCGTCTCGTGCCGCGGCGGCACATCCACCTCGCCACCGCCCAGCCGCTCCAGTCGGCGGCGGTAGCGGCGCAGCGAGCGCGCGGTTCGCTCGAACCGCCCCGGATCGGCCGCCCGCAGCCAGGCGAACTGTTCCGCAAACCGCTGCAAACGGGGAAGCCGCGCGCGCAGAGCCTCACGATCCCGCCAGCCGGCCAGCCCCCGGACCCGAGCCTGAAGAACCTCTGCGGTCTCCACCAGCTCCCGATCCGACTCGGCCGCCAGGTTCAGCGTGTACCGCTCCAGCCCCCGGGCGATGGCGCGCGTGAGCGAGCGGACCGCCGTGGGGCGATCCGCCTCATACGCCTCCCGCCAATCGCTCACGGCTATCGGCACAGCCACGCCCACGGCGACACGGCTGCGGAAGCGCTGCCTGCGCTGGTAGGTGAGACCGATGGGGACGACCCTCACGCCCAGCCGCCAGCCGGAGCCCTCCTCGGCGGTCAGCGCCATGCGCGCCGCCCCCGTCTTCAACGGTGCGAGCGCCGGCCCGAAGTGGCATTTCCCCTCCGGGAACAGCATCAGGGCCGCACCGCCCCGCAGCGCCGCAACCGCTTCGTCGAAAACCTCCCGGTTCCGGTGCAGCTGGTCCGGATCGTCCTGGATTCGGTAGACGGGTAGCGTCTCCAGGGACCGCAGCACCGGCCCGAAGATCGGCATCGCGAACAGCGGGGCCTTGGCCAGGGTGCGGACCCGTCGCCGTGCCGCCCCCAGGACGAGCAGCGGATCCATGAGCATGTTGGGGTGATTCCCCACGACGACCAGCGGCCCCTCCGGGGTTCCGGGTCCGCTGCGTTCGACGCGGTAGAACACGCCAGCTGCCCAGACCGTCGCCCGAGTGATGGCGCGGCCGATCAAGCGCATCGGCAGCCACCCAGCTCGTCCAGGTGATCTGTTAGGGCGCTTCAAACCGATAGTTCCTATCACTAGCGAAAAAGCCCGACCGACTCCACCGGCGCCCCACGCCGTGGCAGATGGTCCCGCCCCCGGGAGCGCCGCGCCTGGCGCTGCCGGCACCGGCCCGGTATCTTGCCACTATCAAACGAATTAGAGGACCGGCCAGCAGCCGGGGCCAGTGGGTACAACTTGTGCAAACATGGACTTGAGTCGCACTACGCCTATCGCGCAAGTGGCGACCGTTCGGTCGCTGTTTCGCCCGTCCGGATCCCCCGGAGGGCGGCTCGTCTGCGGAGCCCGCTAAAGGAGGCAAAGATGTCGCTACAGGACAAACTCGCGGAGAAGATCGAGGCTTGGCGCCCGAGGACCACCAAGCTCCTCAAGGAGCACGGTGACGTCAAGGTCGGCGAGGTCACGATCTCCCAGGCCATCGGTGGCATGCGAGGCGTGAAATGCCTGGTCACCGATATCTCCTACCTCGACCCCAACGAGGGCATCCGTTTCCGCGGCTACACGATCCCGGAGACGCTCGCCAAGCTGCCCAAGGTCCCCGGCGCCGAGATGCCTTACGTCGAGGGCCACACCTGGCTGCTGCTGACCGGCGAGGTCCCGAGCAAGAAGGAGGTCGAGGAGCTGGCTGCCGAGTTCCGCAAGCGCAGCGAGGTGCCCAAGTACGTGTTCAACATGCTGCGCGCCATGTCGCCCGACACGCACCCGATGACGATGTTCTCGGCGGCGATACTGGCGTTGCAGCGGGACTCCGTGTTCGTGCGGCAGTATCAGGAGGGCCTTGACCGATACGACTACTGGAAGCCCACCCTCGAGGACGCCCTGAACCTGTGGGCCAAGCTACCGCAGCTGGGCGCATTCATCTACCGCCTGAAGTACAAGGGTGACAAGCAGATCAAGCCGGATCCCAAGCTCGACTTCGGCGGCAACTTCGCCCACATGATGGGGATCGATAAGCCGTACGACGACGTGGCACGACTCTACTTCATCCTGCATTCGGACCACGAGAGCGGCAACGTCAGCGCGCATGCGGGCCACCTGATCGCCAGCGCGCTGTCCGACGCCTACTACGCGTCCTCCGGCCTGATCAACGGGCTCGCCGGCCCGTTGCACGGCCTGGCCAACCAGGAGGTGCTGCGCTGGATCCAGGGCGTGATGGAGCAGATGGGCGGCAAGATCCCGACGGAAGAGGAGATGAAGCAGTTCGTGTGGGACACACTGAACTCGGGCCAGGTCATCCCGGGCTTTGGGCACGCGGTGCTGCGGAAGACCGACCCGCGCTACACGGAGCAGCGCAACTTCTGCCTCAAGCACCTGCCCGACGACCCGATCTTCAAGTACGTGGACATGCTGTTCAAGGTCGTCCCGCCGATCCTGCAGGAGCAGGGCAAGGCGAAGAACCCGTGGCCGAACGTGGACGCGCAGTCCGGCGTCATCCAGTGGTACTACGGCCTGACCGAGTACGACTTCTACACCGTACTGTTCGGCATCGGCCGTATACTCGGCGTCGTCTCGAACATCGTCTGGGACCGTGCGCTCGGCTATCCGATCGAGCGGCCGAAGTCGGTGACCACGGCGATGCTGGAGGACGTCGCCGGCATCAAGTAACAGCGTGCAACGGTGAGCGCCCGAGCCGCGCGGCCCGGGCGTTTGCCAGCGCGGCCGTGCAAGGGGATGTCTTCGGACATCCCCTTGTCTGCTTGTACGGATCCTGCGGCTCGCTCCGGTGGGGTTCGCTGGAGCTGCGGCGCGGCGCCTCTGCAGAGAAGGGGCTGTGCTGCTCTAGTCGGGCCCGGGCAACTCCGGCTCAGGCTCGACCAGTTCCGGCTCGCTACTGACGACCTGCTCGAGCGCGTCCATGACGCGCGCCTCGAACCAGACATCCCGACTCGCGCGGACCGTCTCCAGGGCCTCCACCGCCGAATAGGCACGGCGATGCGGGCGCCGCTCGGTGAGCGAACCGTAGTACTCGGCCAACCCGACGATCTGTGCCGCGAGCGGGATATCGCTTCCTCTCAGTCCCCGGGGATAGCCGGAGCCATCCAGCCGCTCGTGATGACAGCGGATGTAGCTTACGGCCCGGGCGATGTGTGACAGCGGCTCGAGGATGTTGGCGGCGATCTCGACGTGCTCCTTGACCTGCCGGTACTCCTCCTCGCTCAACTCGCCCTCTGTGTGCAAGATCGATTCCGGCACGGCGATCATGCCGATGTCATGCAGCAGTCCCGCCGTGCGGACATCCTCGATATCCCGCGCGTCGAAGCCCAGGTGCCGAGCCATCCTCCCGCAAAGGCTGGCGATCCGCTCACTGTGACCCTTCAGGTACGGGTCCTTCGCTTCCATGGCCCGCACCAGCGTCGACAGCGTCGCCACCGTCACCAACTCGAGCTCTTGAGAGCGCCGCTGCACCTCCTCCGTCCGCCGCGTGACCTCAGACCGCAGCCAGGTCTCCAGCTTGTCACGGTAATCGGCCTGCGCCCGGTGGCGTAAGGCGCGCGCGACAGACACGATCAGGTCGTCTGCGCTGATCGGTTTCTGCAGATAGTCGTCCACCCCGAGACGCAGCGACTCCACGGCGCTCTCCGTGTCCGCTGCACCGGTAAGGATGAGCACGGACAGGCTGGGATCCTCCTCGAGCGAGCGCCGTACCAGCTCCATGCCGCCCATGTCCGGCAACACGATGTCGGCGATCAAGAGCGCGACACCCGCCTGGCTGATGCGTGTGAACGCCTCCTGCGCCGATTCGAACGTCTCAACGGGATAGCCCTCGGCTTCGAGCACCTTGCGAAGGAAGCTCAACACGGACGGCTCATCATCCACGACGACGATGGGCGTGTCCTCCGGCGCTGGCAGGGCACCGCCGATGGGTGGCACGTCCTCGATGTGGATGGGACTCCGTTCCATGCTCGACTCGCTCGCCGCTGACGCCTGCGTGGGGCTCCCGCGCTTACGGCGGGTGTGAACGTTACACCACAATATCGCGCGAGGGTCCCGGACCGTCAGGCGCTGCCAACCGCCTCCAGGATTCGCTGCCGCTGGCCAGCCGTCAGCATGTCGCGCGCCACGACATCCCGCACAATGCGCGCAAGGAAAGAATAGCCCCGCGACTCCGCGGTCAGCCAGCGCGCCCATTCCAGCTCATCCAGCGCTGCGGCGAGGCTACCCGGATCCAGTCCGGTGGCGCGCTGCAGGGTGGACGCGTCCACCCGCTCAGCGAGTACTGCGGCCGCGGCGAGCGCCGCCTGCGCCTCCGAGGTGAGACGCCGGAACCCGACGCGCACGGCCGCGACGACGGCATCGGGCAGGTCGCCCGGCAGGGTCTGGTCGAGAGTCTGACACGGCGATGGCCAGGCACCCCCGGTCGAGGCGAGGTCGAGGCCCAGCGCGACGGCATGCAGGAGCTCTACCGCGAGGAGCGGCAGGCCGGCGGAGTCGGTACCGACCCGGCGGGCGACGCGGTCGAGGTCCACCCCGCGGTAAGTGGGCAGCGCCCAGCGGGCCAGGGCGCGCAGCGCCACCACCGATAGTGGTGACACGCGAACCACGACACCGCTCAGCTCACGGCCCAGACGCGCGCGCAGCTCCGTCAGCTCGGCGGGCTCTGCGTGTGGCGCCGCCGTGAGCAGGAAGCACAGCGGCGCCTGCTCCAGGTCACGCAGCACGGCACCCAGAGCCAGGAGCGAGTCTCGATCCAGCCAGTGCGCATCGTCAACGAGAACGAGCATCGAACCTTCAGCGCTCAGCGCGCGCAGCACCTCCGTGAGTGCACGGGCCAGCGGCAGCGGTCCGACATCTCCCGGCTCCCGGCCGAACCGTTCAGCCCACTCCGGCAGCTCTGCGGCGAAGGCCGCGAGCGCGGCCTTGGGCGCGGCCGCCAAGCCGGGGCAGTCCGGCGGCGTCCCTCTTGCCACTGCCAGCACACCGCTCCAGGGCGCCGTCACGTCGGCCTCCACGGCACGTGTCGTGGCCACGATGGCGCCATCCAGCCGTGTGCGCGCCACCAGCTCCTCCGCCAAGCGCGTCTTCCCCGTGCCCGGGTCCCCCTCGATCACAGCCAACGTCGCCAGGCCCTGATCCCGGCAGGCGGCCCAGGCGCCCAGCAACTCCGCCAGCTCCTCCTCGCGCTCCAGTAGCGGCGTGCGCCGCGATTCCCCGCCGCGCTCGCCTCCCACGGCCAGATGCTGCGGCAGCCTCCAGGTCCGCTCGAGCCGCACCCGTGCCGCCAGAGTCTGGATCTCATCGTCGGGCTCGATCCCCAGCTCGCTCTCCAGGCGCGTCGTGAATCCCTCGTACAGGTCCAGGGCCGCAGCCCGGTCACCACCAACGGCCAGGCTGCGCATGGCCGCATCCGCCGCCAGCTCGGAGGTCGGCTCGAGCTCCAGGGCGCCCCGGGCCAGCGCGGCTGCCTCGCCGATCTGGCCACGGTCCAGTAGTCGCTGCGCCCGCCTGACCAGCGCCTCCACCGACTGCTGCCGCAGCCCGACTCGCTGCGTGTACAGCCAGTCCTCGAACTGCGAGCAACCCGGGACAGCGAAGCCCTCCATGAACTCGCCGGCCACCAGCTCGGCCGCGCCGCCCCAGTCCCCCTCGGCCACCAGGACCTCGAAGCGGTCGGCGTCCAGCTCCACGGCATCCGGCGCCAGTCGTACCTGGTCACCCTCGCTCTCCAGGCCGTCCGCACCCACATACTTGCGCAGCACGCGGACCGCCTCGTTCAGCGAGTGCCGCGCCGCCGACTCGGGCTTCTCACCCCAGAGCAGACCTACGAGGTGGTCACGAGAACGAGCCCGCTTGGGCGAGCGGGCGAGGTAGATGAGCAGCGCCAGATTCTTGCGCCAGAGCAGTTCCGCCGGTGCCGGACCGCCCTCCACAACGAGCTCAACTGGCCCGAGGACTCGGCATGTGATCATGCTTCACTCACTGCTAGAGTGCCGTAAGCTCCGGGTAACCGTCCATCACCAATCCGTAAACCAGCAGCGACGCCGCCGTGACCCCGAGGCTCGCGGCGAAGAAGCGACGCTGGAGCGAGATCGGCACCGCTCCGGCCGGCCGCAAGTCACGGCGTAGATAGGGCCAGAGTCCCCAGACACAAAGCACGATCGCCGCCGGAAACATGAGCGGCACGGTCTGGCCTTCGACAGCATCGCCCGCCAGCAGGACTCCATAGGCGAGCGTCGCTACCAGCAGACCCAGCTTCTCGGTCAGCGGAGAAGGGGGACTCGCGTCACCGCGCTGCAGCGGGCGCGCCCGCGCGATGAACAGCGCCGCCATGATCAGGAACGCCAGGTGCAGCTCGATGTGCCCCCAGTGCTCGTCCAGGAAATAGATGAGACCGCCAGGCGCTCCCGTGTGGCCGCCCACCTCCGCGAGGTCGCCGTCCCCACCGGCCGAGTAACCCGCAATCGCGTTGGCCGCCAGATGAATGCTGTGGCCCTGGACCATCATCACCAGGGCCAGCGCGTTGAGCACCCGCAGGCCCCAACTCCGCCAGAGCTGCGCCTGCAGGCCGAGCCGCACGTAGAGCGCGACCAGCAGGAACACGAGCAGCACATCGGCCAAGTCCCCGACCCGCAGGCCCACGAGGACCGGCGTCTCCGGGAGCAGCATGGGCAAGAGGTCGACCAGAGCATAGCCGACCACGAAGGTGGATATCGCCCGCACGGGATCCGTCTCGGCCATCCCGCTCAACCGCACACCTGCTCCATTTCGTTCTTTGCCTCTTCCGCCAAAGCCCTGAAACCCGGTTCACCCTCCGACCACAATTCGACAAAACGCCCCAGGTGGGAGCAGGCCGCCTCGTGCTCGCCGCGGCGCAGCTCGCTCTCGCCACGCCGGTAGCGCCCGTAATTGCCGAGCGCCCAATCGATCTCACCTTCCTGTGACAGCCCGATGCCTGGAAAACCGGGGAGGTCCACCGCCTCATACCACAGCCACTCCCGCTCCGCCGCTTCCCACTCGCCGAGCTCCGCGTGCCACCCAGCGCGCTTCAGGTGGAGAGCCGCACGGGCAAATGGGTCGCCCAGCCCTTCGCCCGCGGATGCGGCGCCGTGCAGCTGCACCGTGCGTGCCTGGAAGGCGAACAGCGGCCGCGACAGGTCCAGGGCGGCCCTGTAACGTCCCCGCTGCGCTTCCTGCATCGCCTGAAGGAAGTCGGCAAGGCGGCCCGCCCCGACGGCGCCAACCGCGCGACGCACGTACTGCGTCCAGCGCCAGGCTGCGCTCGTGTCGCCCCTCGCGTACGCATCCATCGCCAGTGCCCAGGCGGCGCGGTCACCCAGCTCATCGTCATCGACCAGCGCCTCCACCCGCTCACGCCCTCTCGACAGCTCGGCCGGATCCGTTCCCGGCAGCCCCAGGGCATTGGGCAGAACGCGCCACTCCGCGGCTTGCAGCGACGCCTCCGGCGTGCCAAACAGCGTTGCCGCCGAATCGAAATGGACCAGCGCCGCGTCGCTGCGACCCAGGGCCACCAGCCCGAGCCCCAGCGCCTCATGCCCGCTGGCGCAGAGTCCCCGCACCGCGGCGGCCCCCTCCACCAGCGCTCGCCCGAACGCCACTTGCGTCTCCGGCAGGTCGAAAGCGCCCGCGAAGCGGGCCAGGACGGGCAACCACTCGAACGAGCCGAACGTCGGCTGAGCGAGCACAGCTTCGCGAGCCTCTGCCGCCGCCCCGGGCCGGAAGCGCTCGCTGTAGGCCAGCTCAAGCAGCTCGGGCGGATACAGCCAGCCCTCCTCAGGAGCCGCGGCGATCTCCGGGAGCCGATCGAGCAGGCCCCGGGCCTCGACTGCCCGACCCAGACGGATGTCCGCCCAGATGAGGTGCACGTACGCCAAGGCCCAGTACGGGTTCAAAGCCACCGCCTCCTGCAGCGCGCTGACGGCGCTATCCAGCGGAATACCCCACAGCGGGCCCCGGTTGAACAGGTCCTCACCGTAGAGGTAGGCGGCGAAGTAGTCCAGCGGATCGAGCCGCCGCGCCTGCCTGTACAGCCGTAGCCGCGCTTCGCCCGCCGGCGCGAGCTGCGCCGCCATCAGCAGACTGTCGACGGATCCAAGCTCGGCGCCGTACTGCTCGTGCAGCCGCCGGAAGTCCTTGGGATAGGGACCCGGCCGCCCCAGCGAGCGCCAGGCGTTCGCCAGGTGCCACCAGGCCAGCACGAAGCCCGAGTCCCTGGCAACGGCCTGCTCGTAGAAGCTGACGGCATTGACCCAGGCACCGCGCTCGAAGGCTCGCTCACCATGCAGGAACGGGATCAGTGCCTGCACGTCCGGGGTCAAGCGTGCCAGCTCGGGCAATCTGTCCCCGAGCACCACGCTCAGCAGCCTGAGCGTCAGCGAGTCACTGAGCTCGCGTATGTCGTCTCCCCTCACCTCGATCCGCCGCGGCCCAGGGACCGGCTCGCCCTCGGAATCGAATACGTCGAGTTCCAGGTGGCGCGAGCCATCCAGAACGTACAACGTCGCATGCGCGGCATAGCGGGCTCTCAACGCCTCGGCTGCACCCCGCTCAGGGGGTGTGCGACTCGGCCGCTCACTGGATGCGGAGTCCCACCAGAAAAACGCATGCTGCGTCGGCACGAGGCTCACGCCCGGCGCGCGACCAAGCTGACGCACTACCAACCTGGCCAGATCTGCGCCGTCGATCGCTGCTTCCCAGCGACCCACGATCTCGACGGGGAACAGCACCAGGTCCCTGACGGCCTCCGCGGCAGGGGGCAGCGGTGCCGCCGCCGGCTTGACGATCCGATAGACGCCCCACGCAATCGCAGCAAGCAGCACGGCGGCAACGGCGGGCTGGAAGAGCGATCGGCCCCGTGTCGCGGGCGCCGCCCGCCGGGTGAGGGCACGCTGGAAAGCGACCGCGTCTTCCCAGCGGTTATCGGGCGACCAGGCCAGTGCACGACGCAGGACCAGTGCGAGCTGGCGCGGGACACCCGACCAGTCAGCCTCAGCGCGCGGCGTCAGGACCGACCAGTGCCGGCCCGTCAGCGCCTCGTACAGCACCATCCCGACAGCGTACAGATCCGTACGCGGCGTCGCCTCGCCCTCCAGCTGCTCCGGCGCCATGTAGCTCGGCGTTCCGATCCGGTCGCCCGCCGCCGTCAGGGGTGATTCGTCCAGCGGCCTGGCGATGCCGAAGTCGCCCAGCAGCGCCCGATCCGCCACCAGGAAGATGTTCGCCGGCTTCACATCCCGGTGGACGATCCCGTGCGCATGCGCGGCCTCGAGCGCCGCCAGCAGATCGGTCCCCAGCTTCACCGCCTCGTCCCGCGACAGTACGCCGCGCTCCAGGCGGGCTGCCAGCGTCTCGCCCTTCACATAGTCCATCACGTAGTAGAAGATGCCGTCCGCTTCGCCGGCGCTGTGCACAGGCACGACGTTGGGATGGCTGAGACGGGCAAGCATGCGCGCCTCGCGGAGAAACCGCTCGGCGGCCCTCGCCGTGGCGAGCTCGGGACGCAGGATCTTGATGGCGACCGGCCGCTCCAGCGTCACATCCCGGGCGACGAAGATGCTGCCCATCCCACCGGCAGCGAGCTCTCGCTCGACCTCGTACTGCCCTGCCAGCGCCTTGCGCAACCGGTCCAACAGCGATTGAGACATCGACGGCAGGTCGGCGCGAACACGACGCGCCTAGTATGACACCTTACTGGACGTCAGCCATCCCGTCAACTAGCGACGCCGCCTGCGCCGCGGCTCATCACCTCCGCGCAGGCGCAGCTCCAGCTCGCCGAGCAGCGAGTCGCTGCCGGCCTCGCTACCGCCGAAGAGACCGTCGGCGTCCGCGCGCCGTGAGGCGCCGTAAAGGTTCAGCCACAAATCGGCTCGCTCACCGAAGCGGAGAATCGAATAGAAGAGACGTCCACGCCGCTCGCCGCCGAAGAAGATCTCGACGGCCGCCACGGCGATCGCCAGAGGCGAGAGGGTCACGTCGATCAGCCCGTCCAGGAAAAGCTTGAGCTGGAAGAGCAACAGGTCACGCACGATGACCCAGCGCGAGACACCACCAGCCTCCGCGATCCTGTCCTCCATATTTCTAGCCAACTTGCTGGGAGATCTCATGTTCGACCCTGACGGATGGTATTAGCCGCTTCCTGCCCGATCGCCCGAGCCCAATCGTCAGCGCGCACGCGTCACCGCCGCTACCCGAGTTCTGGCCTTTCGCGTGATCGGTATTCGCATGATCAATACACGGCCGCCAAGAACTCGTGTCAAGTTGCCGCCTCGGCCAGGATCGGGCAGGGCTCCGCCGGGCCTTCCGGCTATCATGCAAACGATCAGGTGCCTATCATGCCGATCATGTCAGCTATCAGGTGGAGCGATCGATGACCATCGCGGAGATCACGCGCGAGCTGGATGCGGAACTCGTCGTAATGACCCACATTGAGGAGCCGGATGGGCTCAGCCATGATGACCGCGAGACACAATGCGTGATCGACGTTTAGCAGCGGATCCTCCGGATGCCTGGGTGCCGACAATCGCCGCAACTCAAACAGGGGGCGAGTCACGATGAAAGGAATCCCACTCTCGCTGGTTGCGTTGGGCTTCGCTTGTTATGCCACGTCGGCGTACGGTCAGGCCGACATCCCCGATGTCAGGCTCGCCTCGCCGGACGGCCGACTGGCGATCACGATCGGCACGCGTGATTTCTCCACCCCGCTCGCCGCCCGCTCACAGCTCTTCTACAGCGTCGAGCTCGATGGCGAGCAGTTGATCACCCACTCTCCGATCCAGCTGCGGCTCCGTGGCGCGCCGCCGATCGGGGGCGGCATGGCCATCGTGGACACGATGCGTAGGACGGTTGACGAGCACAGCGAGCTTGCCTACGGCAAGACCCGGTATCTGCATGACTTCTGCAATGAGTATCGGATCCTGCTTCAGGAGACGGACGCGCCACACCGCACGATCCGGCTGACGGCCCGGGCCTATGACGACGCCGTGGCCTTCCGGCTTCACCTGCCGCGTCAGCCGCAGCTGCAGAACGTCGCTATCGAGGCCGAGCACACACTGCTCGATCTGCGGCCTGGAGTGGCTCATCTCCTGCCGTTCCAAAACTTCCGTCACCCCTACGAGAACAACTATACCGTCGCGCGGACCACGGCGATCGAGCCTGCCACGCTGATCGCCCTACCCCTGCTGGTGCACCTGGATGCGGGCCCCTGGATCGCCATCAGCGAGGCGGATCTGGAGGACTACGCCGGCATGTACCTCTCCGCCAGCGAGGCGAAACCAGGCGCTTTCATCAGCCACCTCGCGCCGCTCCCCGCTGACACGTCTCTCGTCGCCCGGCTGGCCACACCGCATGACCTACCGTGGCGCGTCTTCATGGTCGCCGATCATCCCGGTCGCATGATCGAATCGAACGTGATCATGAACCTCAGTGACCGCAGCGCGATCGAGAACACCGACTGGATCCGCCCAGGCAAGGTCGCCTGGCCCTGGTGGTCGGCCCGCACGGTGGAGGGCCGCGACTTCCAGGGCGGCATGAACACGGCGACGATGAAGTACTACATCGACTTCGCGTCCGCCGCCGGGCTCGAGTACCTGCTGATCGACGCGGACTGGTACGGCAAGCACAACGATCCCGCCGAAGACATCACGACCACCATCGCGGAGATCGACTTACCCGAGATCCTGAGCTACGCGAACGAGAAGGGCGTAGACATCATCCTCTGGGTCATGTGGGAGAACGTGCGCGACCAGATGGAAGTGGCCTTCCCGCTCTACGAGAGTTGGGGGGTGAAAGGGGTCAAGGTCGACTACATGAACCGCGACGACCAGGAGATGGTGAACTTCTACCAGCGCGTCGTCGAGCTCGCCGCGCGCTATCATTTGAGCGTCGACTTCCACGGCGCCTACAAGCCCACGGGGCTGCGCCGCAAGTACCCCAACCTGCTGACGCGTGAGGGTGTGCTCGGGCTCGAGTACAGCAAGTGGAGCGACCGCTGCACGCCGGAGCACGAGGTCATCCTGCCCTACACGCGCATGCTGGCCGGCCCTATGGACTTCACGCCCGGTGCCTTCAACGTGGGCACACGCGAGACGTTCCGGCACAGCGTCGTGCCGCCGATGGCGCAGGGTACCCGGGCACACCAGCTGGCGATGTACGTGGTCTACGAGAGCCCATTGCAGATGCTCGTCGATCACCCGGCGTCCTATTTCGGACAGCCCGGACTCGAGTTCCTGAAGCTGGTGCCCACCGTCTGGGACGAGACGCGCTTCATCAGCGGCGAGGTCGGCGACTACATCGTCGTGGCACGCCGCAAAGGCGACGAGTGGTACGTCGGTGCGATGACCGACTGGAGCGACCGGGCGGTCTCGATTCCGCTCGCCTTTCTGGGTGATGGCAGGTACCTGGCTGAGCTGTACAGCGATTCGCCGGATGCCCAGCGCGATCCCACGGCAGTGGCGGCTCACATAGCAGAGGTAACGCGCGAGGACTCGTTGGATGTCTGGCTGGCGCCGGGAGGCGGCTGTGCGATCCGCATCGCGCCGACCTGGACGCCTTGAGATGAGCCAGCCTGAGCATCGCGAGGCGTGGAGGGCTTGGAAGATGAGGTCTGGCAGCCTGATCGTAGCGGTCACGTCGCTGCTGGCACCGCTCGCCGGCTACGCGACGGCATCCGCGCAAGTGCGGTCGTCAGTGAGGGTCTACGAAGCGGAGCTGACGATCCCGACCTACGAGGTGGGGGCACCCGACCCGAACCCTCGCTTCTACACCGGCCGGGCGTACCAGGGCGCGCAGGGCCGCGTGTATCCCTACCCGATGCTGGACCAGTTGACCGACGTGCGCAGAGACAAGACCTACCGAGCGCTCTATCTCGAGAACGAGTACATCAGGATCTGCGTGCTGCCGGAGATCGGCGGCCGGGTGTTCGAGGCCGTGGACAAGACGAACGGTTACGATTTCCTCTACCGCCAGCACGTGGTCAAGCCGGCGCTCATCGGGATGCTCGGCGTGTGGATCTCCGGCGGGATCGAGTGGAACTTCCCGCACCACCACAGGTCCCGCGCCTTCATGCCGATGGACTACACGCTCGCGGAGAACCCGGACGGCAGCAAGACGATCTGGCTGAGCGAGATCGAACTTCGTCACCGCATGCGCTTTACCATCGGCCTGACGGTCTACCCCGGGCGATCCTACCTCGAGGCCGCCATCAAGCCGTACAACAGAACGCCGTACCTCCAATCCTTCCTCTACTGGGCCAACGTCTCCGTTCACGCCGGGCCCGATTACCAGGTGATCTTCCCGCCGGGTACGCGCTACGCGACCTACCACGGCAAGAACGCCTTCGCGAACTGGCCGGTCGCCCGCGAGTTCTATCGCGGGATCGACTACCGCGGAGTGGACATCAGCTGGTGGGCGAATCACCCATCGCCGATCTCGTTCTTCGCCTGGAACTGCGAGGACGACTTCCTGGCCGGCTACGATCACGGGCAGGACGCCGGAGTAGCGTATGTCGCCAACCACCATGTCGCGCCCGGCAAGAAGCTCTGGGAATGGGGACCCGGGCCCCAGGGTCGGTTGTGGGACAAGATCCTGACCGACGAGGATGGCCCCTACATCGAGCTGATGGCCGGTGCGTACTCCGACAACCAACCCGACTACAGCTGGCTGCAGCCGTACGAGGCCAAACGAGTCGAGCAGTACTGGTACCCGATCCGCGAGATCGGCGGCGTGAAGGCCGCGACCCTCGACGCCGCCGTCAACCTGGAGATCGCGGCGGACAACTCCGCCACCATCGGCTTCAACGCGACGGCTCGACAGGAGAGCGCCCGCGCGATCCTGAGAATCGGGAAGGCAATCTTCTTCGAGGAGGAGATCGACATCGACCCGACGAGCCCGTTCGTGAAAGAGATCGCGCTTCCAACCGGCACCCGGGGTTCGGATCTCCAGATCACGCTGATCTCGTCCGCCGGGGAAGAGCTCGTATCCTATCGACCGCTCGATCGGCCGGAGACCCCGATGCCCGACGCGGTCACTGCACCGCCGGCTCCGGAACAGCTCGAGTCGGTGGAGGAGCTCTACCTGACCGGCCTGCGTTTGGAGCAGTTCCACAACCCTGCCCTGAGCCCAATCCCTTACTACGAGGAGGCACTGAAGCGCGACCCGGGTGACTCGCGGGCCAACCTGGCGCTGGGGATTCAGCATCTGAGACGCGGGAGCCCCAAGAAGGCGGCCGATCACTTCCGGACCGCTATCGCCCGAACGACGAAGAACTACACCAGCCCGCGGGACGGTGAGGCGCACTACTACTTGGGGCTGGCTCTCAGGCAGCAGGGCCTGCACGAGGCGGCCTACGACACGTTCTACAAGGCCACCTGGAGTCATGCCACTCAGGCGGCCGCCTACTACCAGCTGGCCCAGCTCGATTGCCGACGCGGCGACTTCACGACCGCCCTGGACCACCTGGACCGCTCGCTCGCGACCAACGCGTGGAGCACGAGCGCGTGGGTACTCAAGGCGGCCGTGCTGAGGCACCTGGGGCGGTTCGTCGAGGCCGAGGAACTGGCGGCAGCGGTGCTGGCCGAGGAACCGCTGGACCTCTGGGCCCAGAACGAACTCCACCTGGCGCGTGCGGGCCGCGAAGCGCGACGCGGGGCCTTGGATGCCTGGGACGCACTGCTCGCGCGGCGCTTGCAGCGCTTCGGGCTGCAGGCGGACGCCAAGCCGTGGCACCAGGCGCTACCCTGGCTCGAGGCCCAGCCTTTCCTCGAGGTCGCGACCGACTACGGCGGAGCCGGGCTGTGGCAGGAAGCGGCGGACGTACTGTCGATCCTGACGGACCCCGAGCAGGAACGGGACACCTATCCACTGCTCCACTACTATCTCGGCTATTCTCTCGAGAAGCTGGGGGATGCTGAGGGCGCAGCGCTGCATTACAGACGCGGCTCCGAGATGCCACAGGAATACGGCTTCCCGTTCCGACTCGAGTCGATCGAAGTGCTACGGTCCGCACTGGAGATGAATCCCCAGGACGCGTCCGCCCACTACTACCTGGGCAACCTGCTGTTCGATCTACAGCCGCAGCAGGCGATCGAGGGTTGGGAGCGCGCACGGGCGCTGGACGATCGCCATCCCACGCTTCATCGCAACCTCGCGCTGGCTTACGTGCAAGTGGAGAACGATCTACCCAGGGCGATCGCCAGCATGGAAGAAGCGGTCGCGCGCGACCCGAGGGATGCGCGGCTCTTCTACGAGCTCGACCTCCTCTACGAGGCAGGCGGCGTAGCCGCGGAACAGCGCCTGGCATTGTTACAGGAGAACCACGAGACGATCGTCAGCCACAACGATGCGTTCTCGAGGGAGATCCTGCTGCTCACCCAGCTGGGACGCTACGACGAGGCCATCGAGTTCATGAAGACGCACCACTTCCGCAGGTGGGAAGGGCTGGGCAACATTCACACGACGTACGTGGATGCGCATCTGCTGCGGGCGCGAGAGCACCTCGAAGCGGGCCGCTACAGCGATGCGATTCAGGATTACCAGGCCGCCCTCGAGTATCCGGAGAACCTCGAGGTCGCCAAGCCTTACGGCGGCGGTAGAGAATGCCAGGCCTACTACCTGCTGGGCACTGCCTACGAGGCCGCGGGCGACGCCGAGACGGCCAGGGAGCTTTACCAGCGTGCCACGACCGCGACACGCAGCCCGGGTCATTCGGCGCTCGATTACTATCAGGGATCGGCCTACCAGAAGCTGGGCCAGGACGCGGTCGCCCAAGACCTGTTCGCCGGCCTGATCAGCTACGCCGCAGAGCGACTTCGGTCGGCACAGGCCGGCTCGTCCCTCGAGTTCTTCGCGAAGTTCGGCACCCGCCGCTCTCCGAGCGAGCAGATGGCGGACGCATACTACCTGCAGGGCCTGGGTTACCTCGGCCAGGCCAGACGCGCGCAGGCGCGCGAGATGTTCTCGGAAGCGCTGTCTTCGAACCCGAACCATCTCTGGGCGCGTACCGAGCTGGACGAGCTGAGATAGACAGGAACCCCCTCGTCAACCCGTAGGCGCGACCGGCTAGCGGGCGCCGTCGGCGCCCAACCAGCCCATCAACAGGCTGCCCCCGACCGCCACCGTCCCATAGTTGAGGAAGATGCGCCAGACCACGGTGTAGGGCATCACGAGGCCGGGTGTCAGGAACGGCGCCATCACCGCAGCGGTAAGCAGCTCGCCTATGCCGGCGCCGCTCGGCGTTGGCATGAAGAAGAGCAGGTACTGGAGCATGATGTGCAGCAGCACCACCTCCAAGAAGGGCGCCTCGGTAACGAAGCCCTTGAGGAGGACGTAACCCAACACGAAGCGGGCGCCGAAGTGCACCAGCCCGCTCAGCACCGCCAGCAGGAAGAGGTTCTTGCCGGAACGCCAGTAAGCGGCGATCCCGGCGTGCAGCTCTTGGAAGTGAAAGAGGATACGCTCCACCCGCGGATGTTCCGGCCCCATCAGGCGCCGGATGACGACACCTGCCACGCCCGGTAGCACCGCCAGCAGCACTGTCACCGCCACGGTCGCGCCGAACACCCACGCCGACCACTTGAACAGCGCGGCAGCGGACAGGCCCGCGACGGGCAGCCGGATGTGGGCGACCTTGCCTCCGGCACCGAGCGCCCAGGCGACGAGTCCGGCCAGCGAGAGGAAGATCACGTTGGCCAGGAAGGACACGGCGTTGGCGGCGGTGGCGCGCCCGAACGACATCCCCTGCCGCATGAGACCGTAGATGGTGGCGGGGCCCGCACCGCTCGAGGACGGTGTCAGGTACGACATCGCCGTGCTGGCGATGCTGATCTGCACACATCTGAAATAGGAGACGCGACTGTGGTGCGCTCCGACCAGGGCCTTGATGCGCAGGCCGCCGCCCAGCCAGCTGAGGATGGTGAGGCCGGCGGCGGGCAGGAACCAGAGAGGATTGAAGCGCCGCAGGCTGGCGATGTCCTGAGCCCAATCCTGCGAGACACTGAAGGCAGCCACGAACCCCAGCACCGAGGCGGCGACAAAGATGATCAGCCCCCAGCGCAGGGCGGAGACCGGTATGCCGACGACGGTCGCCGCGCGTCTCTCTTCCACGCCGTTACTCGCGCCCAGGCGTTCTTACCGACGTGGCCAGAGCTGCCGGCCCGTGAGGTGCAGGAAAAAGCGCCGCAGGAAGCTGGGCCGCTCGTAGTAGCGGTAGCGGATCAACCCGCCGTCCGGCAGCCGCACGTTCACCGGCCGGCGACCGCGCAGCACGATCCGGCCTTTACGGCGCAGATCCATGTGGATCGGCGCACCGTACTCGGGGCGTCGCCGCGCACGCGGCCCAGCCTCTCGGCGCACCTCGCGCCGCGCTGCACGCCGCTCCGCGCGACGTTCGCGGACCTCGGCGGCACGCCGACCGATCGCATCCACGCGCTCGGCGAGCGCATCACGGCCCTTGCGGGCCTGCTCCCTGGCCTCCTGCAACCCAGTGCCGGTACGTCGACGTGCAGCCCCTGCCGCTTCGGCGGCACGGCCGGTGGTGCGCTCCAGCGAGCCCGCTGCCCGCTCGAGGGCGTCCAGAACGCTGTCGGTCCAGCGCTCGATCAACGGTTTCCTTTTCGTGCCAAGCCAGTCAAACACTTTCGTACTCCGTTCCCTCATGCTACAGCAACCGCATCAATTGCCGTGGGTCGAGTTGCTCCCAGTCCATCCCAACCACGACGTGCGCATAGCCGGACGACGCTATCCGCATCTGCGCGGCGCGGCGCCCCCAGAAGTATGTGGCGATTTCGCCGACCGTCGCCGGCGTCGGCTGTCGCCGGGCACCGCGCACGGCCAGGTGCCGTATCGGCTTCCCGTGGAACAGCTTGGTCTCCAGGTCGTAGTCGATACCATAGACCACTCGCACACCGAACGTGAGATCGCGGACATGTTCCGGCCGATCACCGGGCCAGCGGGTCCAATCATGCTCCAGCTCACGCAAGTCGATCCAGTGCTCGCGCCGCTCAGCAAACTCCCGTAGCTCGCGGACCGCCTTGCGAAGCTCGATGGCCCCGACAGACAGATCTACGATCTCCTGGCCGATATACCCTGGCGGCCGGGGGTCGATGATGATCCAGTGGCTGGGACCGGGTTCCTCTCGATCGAACGATAACCGCATATCTGCACTTCAGTCGCCGCCTAGAGCACGGCGGAGCGCCCCTCAATAAAGATCGAGGCCCCACGGGCGTCCGGCAACTATCGCACAACCCGCAGACCGCTGGCAAGTCTGGCGGTCCCGACCCGAACCCTAGGCGCAACCCCGCTATCCTTTTATATTTACGCCTGTGTCGCCGCCTGTGGCCGCTGCTGATCCTGTCCAGCCCTGCGGTGGACCTCCGCCCCGCCCGCAAGGTTCCCCCTCTCCCCAGCGAGCCCGATGCATTGACGCGCTACAGCATACCGGGGGATCGTCATGACTGAGTTCCTGAGCGTCATCGAGTGGTTCGACCAGACGGGCCAGGAGATCGTTCACCGCATCCCGCAGGAAGGATCGGCCGAGACGAAGTTCGGTTCGCAGGTCATCGTGCGGGAGAACCAGGCGGCCATCTTCTTCCGCGACGGTAAGGGGCTGGATGTGCTCGGCCCGGGCCGCCACGCGCTGAGCACCGCCAACATCCCGGTCCTCACGAAGGTGCTCGCGCTGCCCTGGGGCTTCACCTCGCCGTTCCGGGTGGAGGTCGTCTTCGTAAACCTGAAGCTCTTCCCCGACCTGAAGTGGGGGACCGCACAGCCGGTGGCCTATCGCGACGCCGAATTGGGTCTGGTGCGGCTGCGCGCGTACGGCAACTACGCGATCCAGATCCGCGAGCCGCTGGTCTTCGTGAACGCCATGGCAGGCACGATGGGTTCGCTGGTCACGGGCGACATCAAGGACTACCTGCGCGACCTGATTGTCAGCCGCTTGAACGATTATTTGGGCGAGAAGCTGCGTACGGTCTTCGATCTGCCGCAGCAGTACGACGAGATGGGTGTGGAGGTGCACGAGCGTCTCAACCAGGATTTCAACCGATTCGGCATCAACCTCGCGCATTTCTTCATCACGTCGATCACGCCGCCCGAGGAGGTCGAGAAGGCAATCGACGAACGCGCCCAAATCGCCGCGCTGGGTGACCTGGACAAGTTCCTCAAGATGAAGGCGGCCCGCGCGCTGGAGGGCGCCGGCAAAGGCGGCAGCCCGGCAGGCGACATGGCCGGTCTCGGCGCCGGTGCCGGGATGGGGGCCGGCATCGGGATGATGCTGCCCGGCATGATCTTCGAGTCGATGCGCGGTCGCGGCGGAGCGGCGGCCGCAGCCGCGCCGGCGGGCACAGCGGCGGAGGCGATCGCCTGTCCTCACTGTCACACCGAGGTGGCGCCCGACGCCCGTTTCTGCCCGCGCTGCGGCGAGTCGCTGGTGGCCGGCGACCGCTGCGAGAAGTGCGAGACGCCCTTGCCGCCCGACGCCAAGTTCTGTAGCCGCTGCGGCGAGCCGGTGCGTGTGACGGAGCGGAACTGCCCACACTGCCAGGCGAAGCTGCCGGCCGGCGCACGATTCTGCATGGAGTGCGGCGAGCGCGTCCAGGAGTGATCGCACCGCCAAGCTAGTTGAGAGGTGGCCCGCCAGGCCCTGAGTCCCAGCTGCCCGCAATGCGGTGGCCCGGTGGAGGTGCCGGAGGGGGCCACGTACGCGCGCTGCCGCTACTGCTCGGCCGAATCGTTCGTCGATCTCAGCGGCGCACTGCTCCATCAGGTGATTCGGATCGCCGTCCCGCGCGCCCGGGTGCCGGGCCTGGTCAAGGCACGCGCGCGGGAGGCGGGTTGGGCGGACGCCGTCGTCGCCGCGCTCACGCTGACCTACGAGCCAGTATGGGAAATCGAGAGTCCGGACGGCAGGCGGCTGTGCATCAGTGCTCGGCCGGGTCCGGAGGGCCGCTTCACGCTGGTCAGAATGCCCGGCGGCGAGCGGGCCTTCGTGGAGCCGGACGCACCTCGGTCGGCCGGCGAGTGGCTCGAGCCCGAGCTGGCGCCGGAATCGCTGGCTGAGGTCGCCGCCCGCGCCACGGGCCGCCCGATCGCCATCAAGACCGTTCGGCTGATCCACCACCCCATCTACACCGGCAAGGTCCGCGTGGCTGGCAAAACCCTCGAGTTCCGGCTCGACGCTTTGAGCGGCGAAGTGGATGTGGATTGGCCCGTCGAGACGACCTACCGGCGCCGCAACCTCGCCTGGCTGATCACCGCCGCCATGGTGGCGGCGGCAACGTTCCTGCCCCTGCCCCTGGCGGCGCTGGCCGTGGTCCTGCTCGCCGGGCTCACGGCCCGCGCGCTCCAGCGTCCGATCACGGCACCGAGGGCGCAGCGATCATGAACGAGCTCAAGCTACTGCCCCTGACCTGCCCGCAGTGCGGCGCCCCAGGCCTCGTCCGGCAGGGCACACGCATAACGGAGTGCGACCGCTGTGGCGTGCGCCTCTGCCTGACCCAGACGGACACGCCACGCTACGAGGCGGTCACGGAGCTCAGCGGCCTGGAGGCAGTGAACGCGGCGCGTGTCTGGCTGGAGAGCCGAGGCCAGGTCGGCTTGCTCGGCCGGCCAGAGCTCCTGCTCGTCCCCTTCCACGAGATCGCCGGCCGCCGGGTCGGGATCTTCGACCGCAAGGTGCCGGAACGGTACCGTGTGCACCGCACCGTCTACTCCCCGCAAGGCGGCACGGACGTGGAAAGCGAATGGGTCTACGTCGAGCGGGAAGATACGAAGGTGATGGTCTCGGATTTCCAGCAGCTCGTCCCGGCCGCACGAACCCGCTGGGACCTGAAGATGTACGACGCACGCGCCGCTCGGAAGCTGGCGACGTTGCGCAGCTTCGATCTCGTGGAGGCGCAGCGCCGCGCCACGGTCTATGCGGAAGAACAGTCGCCGGCCGCTACCGCCCGACGTCGCTTCATGGAGCGCCAGTTCGGCGAGAAAGGCTCGGCCGAGGTGGTCGCCACGTCGCGCCGCACCCTGTTCTTCCCTTTCTGGTCGATACCGATACAGACGGCGGCAGGAAGCCATGAGATCGTCGTGGACGGCATCGCCGGGACGATCGTCGCCTGGTGCCTGCCCGAGGCCTATCCCGGCTCGAGCCTCAGCTGGGCGGTGCTCGCCGTGCTTGGCGCGCTGGGGCTCGGCCAAGCGCTGAACGCCGCGCTTGTCGGCACGGCCACCGTCAACCCCGTGCTCGCCTTCTTCGTCGGTGTGCTGGCCAGCGGGGCCGCGCTCTGGCGCGCCAACCGGCCGGATTGGACGCTGCGCTCCTGGCCGGAGCCGGACACGTTGCCGAGTCGATCGCCATGACGGCCGACCCGAAGCAGCCTCGCGTCCTGGTGCTCCGCTGCCGCGCCTGCCGGGCGGCGTTGCCGGCGGCCTCCAACGATGTCGCCTTCCGCTGCCCGCAATGTGGTCGGGCCTGGGAGATCGATCCAACCGGGCTGAACGAGCGGCCATCCCTCTACGTGGCACCGCCCGCCGTCGCCTCGCATCCGCTCCTCTACCTGCCGTACTGGAGCTTCAGCGTCTCCGTCTTCGCCAGGCCGACCAGCGTTTTACCCGACGCGGGACAGCTCACGGCTCGCGATCGTGCCGCACAGATCAGCCACGCCTGGGTCTCGGCCTACGCCGTCTACCGCCCCACCTACGTGGGCGAGTGGGGACTCGTCTACACGCGCATGCAGCCGGATTGGGAGACGCGACGCGGTCATGGCCCCGAGGCGCCCGGGGCGGCCATCTCGAGCCGAGACGCCAAGAAGATCGCCCACCACTACGTGCTGGCCGAGATCGACCGCGCCGCCGACATCGGCTCGCTGGATCTGCACCTCGAGGTCGGCGACCCGGAACTGTGGGCGATCCCCTGCTACGACATCGGGGCTCAGATCCGCTGCCCCTGGACGCGCGCCGAGTTGCCGGCCGCGGCACTCGACGACCTCTCGGAAATCCGCCGGGAGACGGTGCGGCGCGAGGCCTGAACACCCCTGGCCTCCAGATCACATCGGCCAAAGATTACGGTGCCCGACGAGCGCTCGAGGAGACGCCTCGACTCGGGTGTCCGGTCGGGACTGCCTGACCGGATGCTCGATCACGATTGCTCACAACTCGCCGACGGGAGGAACACGGAATGCGAGGACTCACCCGCTCAATCGCCGTCGTCACGCTCGTCTGCTCGGGAGCGGCAGCGCCGCTTCCGGCGCAGAGCCCTGACAGACCGATTCCCTACCCGGTCGTTCCTTCACCCCAGTTCAGGCTGGCCATCGAGAACGGCACACGCACGACCACGGGGGTGCCGGGCCCCAACTACTGGCAGCAGTGGACGGATTACAGCTTGCGAGCGCGTCTCCTGCCGGACGAGAAGCGCCTGGAAGGAAGCGGCCGCATCGTCTACCACAACCGATCGCCCGACCCACTGGCGTTCGTGGTGCTCCAGCTCCCGCTCAACCTGCACAGCGAGGGGGCGGCAAGACAGCGATCCGTAGAGATCAGCGGTGGGATCGAGCTGAAGCGCATCGCCGTCGCGGGTGAGGAGCTTCCGGTGGTCACGCGGCGGGGCCAGAGCCCCGGATACGCCGTCGAAGGCACCACCCTTCCCATCCTGCTGCCCCGGCCACTGAAGTCGGGCGACTCGGTGGAGCTGGAGATCGACTGGGCTTTCAGGATACCACAGCGCGGCTGCAGCTCACGCCTGGGCTGGAACGAGGACAACCTGTTCCACCTCGCCTACTGGTACCCGCAGATGGCTGTCTACGATGACGTGGTCGGCTGGCAGGCGGACCAGTTCCTCGGCAGCGCCGAGTTCTACATGGGATACGGCAGCTATGATTTCACGGTGGAGGCCCCTGACGGCTGGGTGGTCATGGGGACCGGCGCGCTGCAGAACCCGGAGGAGGTGCTGCCGTCCCCCGTGCTGGAGCGCTACCGGCGCGCCCACACGAGTGACGAGGTCGTTCACGTGCTCAGCGAGTCCGACTTCGGTCCCGGGGTGGCCACGCAGCGCTCTGAGGACGGCTATCTGAGCTGGCGGTTCCACGCCGACACGGTTCGTGATGTCGCGTTCAGCGCCATGCGCGAGTCGCTGTGGAACGCGGCCCGCACACCCGTCGGCGACCGGGACGGCGATGGGGTCACGGATTACGCGCTGATCAACTCGTTCTATCGTGCGAGCTCACCCTTGTGGCGTGAGCAGTGCCGTTACGCCCAGCATTCCATCGCCTTCCTTTCCCGCTGGACCGGGTACCCCTATCCGTGGCCACAGATGACCTCGGTGGAGGGCGGCGGCATCATCGGCGGCGGCATGGAGTACCCGATGATGACCCTGATGGGAAGCCGGAACGCCCCTGAGGACACGGACACCTCGCTCTACGGCCTCACGGCACACGAGCTGGCGCACTCGTGGGTCCCGATGATCGTCGGCACCGACGAGCGGCGCCACTCGTGGATGGACGAGGGGACGACATCATTCAACGACGACTGGGCCAGCGCCGTCTACTGGTCCGGCCCGGAGCCCGTCGCGGGTAAGAACGAAGAGTACCTCAGCCTGGCACGCCGCGGGCTGGAAGGCGAGATCATGCGGCGCAGCGACTACCACTATACGCGCGACGCCTACGGCGTCGCGTCCTACTCGAAGCCAGCGGGGCTGCTGAACACGTTGCGAGCGTTGCTGGGCGCGGAGACTTTCGAGCGCGCCTACCACAGGTTCATCCGGACCTGGGCCTACAAGCATCCCGAGCCATGGGACCTCTTCAACCTGTTCAGCTCGGAGAGCGGAATGGACCTCGACTGGTTCTGGCGCACCTGGTACTACGAGACCTGGACGCTGGACCAGGCCGTGGGCAGCCTCAGGGCGGACGCGGACGGGACGACGATCATCATCGAGGACCGCGGCTGGGCGCCCATGCCGGCGCGCGTGACGATCACGCTCGCCGACGGCGAGATCTTGAGCCGGGAGGTCCCAGTCGAGGTCTGGCTGAACGGTAAGACCAGCGCGGAGCTCAGGGTTCCGCCCGGCTCACCGGTCGTGCGCGTGGAGATCGATGCGGAAAACGGCTTCCCCGATATCGATCGGGTAAACAACGTGTGGGAGCGAAACGGGAGCCGCTGAGCGGAGGAGGTGAGCAAGAACAGGTCGGTCGAGAGCGAGTTCGAGCCAGACCGGCCAACCCAATACGTCTAGGCCCGCGTGCAAGATTCGGGTCGCCTTTGACGCCAAGTCCCTGGTCGCGGATTAGGCCGCTTCCTTACCTGTGTGCAGGCAGTAGATGAGAATGGCTCTCACCGCGGCGTACCCAGGGTGGCGCGCGTACAGCGCCGGGACCCGGGATGCCGCGTGACCGCGTCGAGCGCGCAACCCTAAGGGTGACCCGGACGCAGCCACGGGGCAGTCACGTAGCAATAAGCAAGACCAGAGTCGACTTGCGAGGTGACCCCTAGAAAGTGAGGCTCGCCGACAAGTGAGTCTCTTGTCCAAGGACCGGATGCTCTGTTACCCGGCGAGCCAGGTCAAATCGAACAACACCGTACTTAAGGCCCACCCCGTAGCGGAGTGGACGGCTGTCGTCCACACTGGAACCAGCCGGCACGCCTGCCCTCAGGTAGATGACCCTGCCTAACGCAAGTTCAACTCCGTAGCCGATCGATGGCCGAGTGACCGTTTCCTCCTCTGTCCTCAGCACGCCGTCACTAGCGATCATGAAATCGATTGGGCCGAGAGCCTCGGCGCCAAAGAGGACCGCGATCGGATGGGCTGCGACACCCACCCGCAGCCGGGTGGGCAATCTGTCAGACTGCCGATTGAACGTCGGCTTGGGGCCGACATCCAACAGGGCAACGCCCAGTCGCAACGCGTTATCAGCGCCAAAGGAGTAGGCAAGACCAAGGTCGAATGCCACGCTGCTCGCAGACCCACTAAAGTCCGAACCGAGAAACGGTACGCTACCCGTGACCAGGTCAGACTGGAACCACTTTCCCGTGATCCCTGCGTGCAAGCGATTGCCCCATCGATATCCGAACGTGCCGCTCACCACTATCGTTTGGGGCGAGAATTGACCCACCTGGTCACCGTTAATGTCGGTCATCGGGATCGGCTCGAAGCGCTGGTACTGGACCGACAAACCCAGAGCTGCATCACCGAGGACCGGAACACCGAAGGCGATCAGGCTCTGGTGGAACAAATCCGCAGCATGCAGCACGGAGAGCGATACGCTGGCGCCGCGCAGCGAGGCAACGGCAGCCGGGTTGAAGAGCATCCCCTCTACACCTTCCGCAACTCCGGTGTACGTTTCGCCCAACGCCACCGCACGAGCACCAAGCGGTACGCTGAGAAACTCGAGACCTGAAGTCCCCTGGGCCTGAAGCGGCGGGGTGGTCAAGAGTAGCGTGACGGCGATGACGGAATAGCCCGTTATGTTGCGCTTGGCCATGATTCCCTCCCTGCGCGGGCTGTCCGGGAAACTTGCAGCATTCGACACGTCAAGTTCGCATCGATCAGCGGATAAAGACGATGCGTCGACGCTCGACGAAGCCCTCCGCTTGCATCACGAGCACATAGATCCCCGAGTTCACGACCGCACCTCGGTCGTTAGTACCGTCCCAGCTGTAGGTGTACCGTCCGCCAGGCAAAGGACGATCCACCAAGGTGCGGACGAGTGTTCCCCGTAGGCTGTAGATGCGCACTGTCACCCGCGGGTCGCGCTGTGTCCTGACGTCACTTGTGGGTACCGTCAGCTCGATGCGTGTGCCCGTGGCCGTTGTAAACGGGTTCGGGTAGTTGAGCCCGAGGCTGAACGCACTCGGCCCCTCGTCACTCAGCGGCATACTCACGTTCGTCTGGATCACCTGGCCCGCCGCGTCAACGGCTACGGCCCGAATGAACTCCAACTCGTTCGCGATGGGTGCTCCGGCGGCCTCCAGGTCCGTACGTTCAGCTCGCAGACGGACCAAGGCGCGCGTTCCGGGCTCCAGCACACGGTTGCTGAGGCTGAAGATCATGAAAGTGGCATAGCCCGCGCCGTGCTTCGCTGCCAGCCGATAGTGCCGGTCATCCAGAGCCAAGCTCTCGCCGAGTAGCGTGACGCGTGAGGGATCGTAGCGTACTGTGATCTGCAGTCCGACCACATCGTCAGGGATCTCAGCCACCAGATCGAACCATGGCGACTCCTCCATGGCGAGCCCGAAGCTCGGCTCAAGCGAGAAATCCACTCGCGACGCAAAAGCGCCACGGTCTCGAGGATCACCAGCATCTGCGACGTTGAAGGCGACGAGCTCTGGAGCGGCCCTGCCGATCGGCCGCCCCAGAATGATGTTCACGCCCCGGACCACATCGACCACGTCGATCTCATCATTCATGTGGGCGTCGGCAACCAGGAATTGCATGTCCGTGAAGCCGATTCGATCCAGGAAGAAGTCGACCAGACTGACGATGTCAGCCACATCAACTTGCGAGCTGAAGTCCACGTCGGTGTTCAGCAGTCCCAATCTCAGTGAACCACTGTGCCCGGTCGTCGGCAGTTCGTTCCCGAGCACATCACTCACGGCAAAGTCCGCCAGCGTCACAACGACCGGGAAGAAGATCTGCGGCACACCTGTGTTCGGGTCTTCAGGCGCGTCCACCTCCACAGCAGTGACCGGCAGGTCTGCGATATCGCCCGGCACTGACGTGTTGAACGTGTGCTCCGTTATAGCTCCCGTACCAGCGGCGATCGTGGCGCCACCCTCTCCGTAGAGGATGGTCGTTATCGTGTTCGCACCGTCGAACTCCGAATCGAGCGTGAAGTCCGTAGTCCTGTCGGTAAGCTGCGCGCCGACGTATTCAACGAGGCCAAACGGATCGTCGAAGACGAGCTGGTAGTCGACCCCGGCGACTTCGTCTTCGTTCTCCAGCTCGATGGCCAGGATCGCCGGCTCGCCCAGCGGCGATCCCGCATGTGTGACGATTAGCTCGGTCAACATTTCCGACATCATCCCGACGTCGTCCACGTACCACCCGTCACGAGTAACGGTGTTGTCCGAGGTCAGCCGGAACCGAATCTGGACGGAGGGCTCACCGTCATAGTCGCTGAGATCGAACGACTCCGTCACCCAGTTTGCTTCAGAGCCCGTGTACGTCGCTAGGTTCGTCCACGTCGCGCCATCGGTGCTGATACCCAGATAGCCGTAGTCGTAGCCCGACTCGATGTCATACTTGTGGTCGAAGATCAGGAACGTGCCGCGCGCCTCGGCGAGCGAGAATGGCACGGACGTAAGCGAAACGTCGATATTGTTTCCGTACTCGCCACCCGGACTGTCGGTCCAGCTGAGGATACCACCCGCCACACCAGGCTCTCCGTCGGGGCTGGCATCCTCCGTGGTCCGGGCCCAGGGCGGATCCGCCGTCCACTTCTCGTCGCTCTCCGGGGACTCAGCGTCATCGAAGAAGATGACCTGAGCCGCGTCGGTGGCCCCCTCAACGACGTTCGAGAGCGGTGACGCGTTGCCGACGTTATCGGAGACTTTCAGCGCAAAGTAGTAGGTGGTGCCGAAGTCCAGTCCTGTCACCGTATGTGATTCGGTTGCACCTGGCGGGCCTGGCACCGGCTCGCCGCTAACCTGGGCAGCGTCCCCGAAGTTGCCGTCGTCGATCGGAGCTGTGGAGTACCTGAGATCGTAGGAGCCGGCATTCCCCACATCCCCGTCGTCGCCCGTCGCGGTCCACTCCAGGGTCAGCGAGAACAAGCCCATCGGTCCAATCGCCCCCTCAGGGTCAGCCACGACCGCCAGGTCGGTCACCGCGTTCGGCGGCGTCAGGTCGTCCTCCAGGGCGCTGGCCAGGTTCAATCGCTTTCCCGTAACGGTGATGCCGTCCAGAGATGCAACCGGATCACCCGAGGCGAGAATCCGGTTCCTGACGTCGAGATGTGTCAAGCTGGGAAACTGTGCATGCACGAGCGCGGCAGCGCCCGCCACGTGCGGCGTCGCCATGGACGTACCGTTCCAACCTCCTTCGTAGCCGTCCCCAGGGACGGTGCTCAGGATGTTCACCCCAGGCGCGCCCAGGTCGACCGTCGTAGCGCCCCAATTGGAGAAGGCGGCCTTGGCGTCGTTGTGATCCGTCGCTGCTACCGAGATGATGTTGTCCAGATCGTATCCCGCAGGATAGAACGGTGTGATATCGATGTCCGAGTAGTCGTTTCCCGCAGCCGCCACAAACAGCAACCCCGCCTCACCGGATGCCTGGATAGCATCTGACAGAGCCTGCGAGAAGCAGTCGCTGCCGAAGCATCCCCAACTGTTGCTGGTAAGCCTGGCCCCGTTACTTACGGCATACTCGACGGCCAGTATCGCATCGGAGCTAGAGCCGGATCCGGCCGCACTGATGAACTTCAGAGCCATGATCTGGACCCGCCATGCGACACCTGCGACCCCTATGCCGTTGTTTCCCACGGCCCCGATCGTGCCGGCGACATGAGTACCGTGGTTGTGGTCGTCGAACGGATCGTTGTCGTCGTTGCAGAAATCCCAACCGTGGACATCGTCTGTATACCCGTTGCCATCGTTGTCGATGCCGTCATCCGGTATCTCCCCCGGGTTCGTCCACATGTTGGCAACGAGATCCTCGTGCGTGTAGTCCACGCCGGTATCGATGTCGCCGACAATGATCGTGCTTGCGTCCGTTGCGGCTTCCCATCCTTCGGGCGCGTCGATGTCGGCATCCGGCGTCCCCCCGGTCTGACCGGTATTGTTCATTCCCCACAGGTCGCCGAACATGGGGTCATCGGGGATGACCTGCGCTGGTTGCTGGCCCTCGATAGCGTATACCAGGAAGTCGGGTTCGGCGTATTCCACCTCGGGCCAAGCCGAGTACCAATCGACCGCTTCCCGTACCGCCACACCTTCGGCAAGCTGCAGAACCTCGGCGTCGATGAGATCGAGGCGCCTGAGCGTTCGTGCGCCGGTTTCGGCACGCAGCGCAGCACGGGCCACCTCTGACACCCCCATTCGATACTTCACGATCACTCGGCCCTCGACATACTCGGCCTCGCCCGCACGCGCTCGTTCAATTCGCCGCGCCAGCTCCGGCCTCCGTTCCTGTGCCATCCCGCTCTGAGGCCAAACGAAGACGAACAACAGCCACACGGCTGTCACTCCGCCAAGGAGGCAGCGACCAAGGTCACGTTCCGTCCCCTTCATGGCGGCTCCTCCTTTAATAACTTCAGCGTCCCCGTCCATGAGATTCGGTCCGTTGACTCAGTTAATGGTGATAAACCCATCGGTCCCGACGATTGGCACCGCTGCGCCAAGGCTGTCGGATGCCGCGAGATCTGTAAGCGTGATCGCGGAGCTGCCGGACGCGGCGCTGCCCGCGATCGTGACGTAGAAGTCCAGGACGACGCCCGCACCCGCCGGAATTGGATCACCGTCGATGTCGAAAACGATCGTGGTTACGGCGCCGGAGCTGCCTTGAGTGTCTGCGTTGCTGTCGGCGGGGAAAGCCACCCGGCCGGTTGTCTTCACCGAGTCCACAGCCAGCACGGTGGGGTCGAAGTTTAGAACGAAATTGACGCCCCCCAGATCGCTGAGGTTGGTGAGACCCACCGGAACCACGTGCTCCGTAGTGCCCGGGTCGGTGGACGTGAGGATGACCAACAGGTTGCTGATGCGCGGAGCGGCATTGAAGGTGACCGCGTCGGAGGGTGCGGTGTTGCCAGCTCGATCAGATATGGTGCCGACGAGCGTGCTCGCTCCCTCCGGGAAGGCGTAGCGTGTACTGTCGACGTCAAAGCTGGCGTCGGTATCGGTTATCGAGAACAGATCGCGAAGGTTGGTGCCCGCGGGCACATCCGAAAACTTCGTGCCGTCCTGCAGCAGAAGTCCGAAGACGGTTCGGTCAGCGGTGAGCTCGAAGCTCTCTACGTCGATCAGGCCAGCCACATCCTCGTACTCGGCACGTATGAGGAACTGCGGCGCTGGTTGCGCCCCCTCATCCGGCGACGTTATCTGGAACGCGGGGTCTGTGCCCGCGACACTGAACGCCACCGACTGTGTAGCCGTATTGCCCGCCCGGTCAGAGATCTCAACGGTCAATGTATTGGACCCTGCGGGAAACTCGTGATCAAGGCGCGCGTTGTAGGATGCGGCGGTCTCGGTCACACTATCGAAGAACTCTGCGAGGTTAGTCCCCGCATCTACGCCGCCCTTCACAGCACCGCCGCCGATGTCGCGATTGTTCGTCACCTCCAGAGTGCCGACGTCAATCCCTGACAGCCCGGTCTCGGAATAGCCAAGAGCGATGTTAACGCGCAGGTCGCCATCGCTGTCGAAGGACGAGCTGGTCGGCGAGTCGATATTCAGGGTGGGCACGAGATCGTCATGAGTGACCGTCGCTGTGGCGGGAGGACCCTCGTTGCCAGCCGCATCCCGCGCCTTTGCCGTGATCGTGTTGGACGCGTTCGCCGCCAGCGAGATGTTGATGGCAAACTGCCCCGAGCTGCCGGCTGTGCCTTCTGCCGATTCGGCTTCCCTTTCCACACGAACCGTGGAGCCCGGTTCAGCCGTTCCCGTCACGGCCAGCGGGCTCTGATTCGTGAACTCGGGCGTCGCAAGAACCGGTGCCCCGGGCGCCACCTCGTCGTGCAGTATCGTGTGCGTTTTCGGATCCGAACGAGCTCCGTCCGCACGGATCGCCACGACACTCAGGACATTCTCCTGGTTCCGTTTCAGGGAGACGTTTATCGAGAAGTACCCGCGATCGTCCGCCGTTCCCTCCGCTGTGCTCGCGCCACCCGTGATCTCGATATCGGCGTTCTCCGCCCCCGAGCCCGTGACCTGCCCGCTGACATCGAGCGTGGGCTGATTCGTCACGGAAGGCAGAGGATCCAGGCGGACCGCAGGAGGTGCAGGCTGTGGTCCGCTAACGCCATCGCCGCAGGCGAGCATCAGAGTGACGATGCCGATAAGGCCGAGGATGCGTGAAAGACGTGGGTAATTAGGAACCCACCTGCCAGCGAGAGTACGGACCCTGGCCTGGAGCATTGGCCCCTCCAGGTGGATTGAGATTCGAGAAGTGTCCCTGCTCGCCGCCCGGCGCTGACCCGAGTTCCTCGACTGTGCTTGAGTAGGCCAACGAAACAGGCCCGGCGGCGAACCCCACCCCACCCGGGCCTTTCCCACAGAGACTAACGCGTTGCAACAACGAGGGCCGAGAAGGTGCGACCCCGCCCGGCCCTGCTCTCCCTCTGGCAATTTAGGACTACTCTATTTTCTCTAGCCACCCCTAACGCCCTCGTCAACAGAATGACGCCACGTGCGCCATCCCACCGCGCCCAACCCCGACGACACGACCCGTATGTCTACTTCCGCGTACGCTCTGCTATCCATTCCGCGATCTGCGAACCGAGCTCGTCCCGCACGCGCCGGACATCATGGTCATCGTGGTAGACGAGAAAGGTCACATCCTGCGCTCCATGATGTTCTGGGGGGCCGGTAGAGCGGAGCCAGCATCGGATGAGTTCCTCCCTTCACCTCCTGCGCGAGCTCAGAACACGGTGGTCAGCTTGAAGAACAGGGTGTTGCCCTGCTCGGATGGCTCACCGATCTCCGCCGTACCGCGCTGGTAGGCCAGCTGGAGCGTGCCGAAGGGCGGGCGGTAACGCCAGACGAATACCGCCTGGACGTTCTCGCGCTCGATGCGGCTGTTGGTTTGGCGGAAGACCTTCAGGTAGAGGTCGGGCGTGAAGAACAGGTCGGCCCGCAGCACGTGGATCCAGGTGCTCTCCTCCTCCGGGTCGGGGTCGCGGACGAGGCGCTGTAGCTCGTACTGCACTGACAGCTGGGGTGTCATCTTGTAGGCCGCCTCCACCTCCCAGAGCTGGAAGTCGGAATCGAAGTTGCGCCCGCCGCTCAGGCAGGCCTCGGCCGACTGGAACTCGCGGGTGTTGTAGCCAAGGCAGGCACCGACCTGCCGGTTGCGGAAATCCTCCTCGAACCGCTTGAACTCCTCCGTGTACGTCAGTTCCATGCTGAGCCGGTTACGCAGCTCGACCTCCAGATCCTGGTCAATCTGCCAGCTGCGCAGCACACCGCGCTGGCTCCAGTAGATGTTGTAGTTCGAGCCGTACTCGACGCGCTCGAGCGCGCCGCCACTCGACCAGAACGTGTGACTCAGCGCCGAGTCGAGTTCGCGTCGGTCGTCGTCACGGATGAACCCGACGGCGTTCACGTTGTCGGCGAAGCGATCGCCCAAATGCGTGTAGCGGACGTGGAAGTGGCTGGTCGGCGAATCGAAGGCCGGACGAACGAAGTAGGCCAGCGTCCCGTCATCGAACGGACCCCAGCTGTGCGCGAGCTGCGCCGTCATCCCGAGGGTCCGCGTGAAGAACAGGGTGGCATCGGCGCTCGCCGAGCCCTGGTTGTCACCCTCCAGCGTCCGGTTGGCGAGCATGAGCGCGACATTCGACGAGCCGAACACGTCGCCTTGCGCCCGCGCGATGGCGTAGCCCCCCTTCGGCGGGTCCGGGTCATCCGGCTCGACCGTGATCTCGGAGTACGTCCCGATCCCGGTCAGCGTCCAGGGACCCACCTTGCCGAGGAACTGGCCGCCGACCCTGACATCGGCGATGCGACGCGTATAGAAGGTACGGATGCGCTGACCGAACTGTTGAGCGCTCTCCAGGAAGAACGGGCGCTTCTCGTCAAGCTGGAGTTCGAAGCGAGTGAGATTGACGCGTTCCTGGTCCGCCTCGATGGTGGCGAAGTCCGGGTTCACCGTCAGGTACCCCGCCATTTCCGGCGTAACGGCGTAGCGCACGTCCAAACCCGCCTGCCAATTGGGACGAACGCCCTCCTGAATCCGGGAGAGCCCGTAGGGGATGATCCGCTGGCGCCGACTGCGCGTTGGCGCGTCCAGCCCGACCAGCGAT
>Ga0209635_10000158_pt1 | contig 41725 bp, 49 predicted proteins | sample DeeMarSWOR230_32_FD_187463 | JGI IMG/M metagenome (GOLD analysis project Ga0209635, IMG submission 187463) | Marine sediment microbial communities from White Oak River estuary, North Carolina - WOR-2-30_32 (SPAdes) (version 2) | ecosystem: Environmental > Aquatic > Marine > Intertidal zone >...
AAGGTCTGCTTGTATCAGTATCATCTTTATCTGTAATGTATGTTGTTATCCAAAGAGCCGTTAGGTTTGTGTATTTCATGCCCCACTTCCAAGTTAATCCATCCTCAGAAGAGGTCAACGGGAAAAACTCCGATTTACTGTTAAATACTGGAAAATCGGCATTTGGAAACACTTGTTTGAGGTTAACGCCGAAACTGAAGGATGCCCAAAGAGTATCGTTTCTATCAGGCGAGTCTACATAGATTGACTTTGCAGTGTCGTTGAATCCCATGATCATCAAGAAAGAAGATGCAACTAACGCATCTCTGCTGTTGTTCTCGGTCTTGTAATGCAATAAAAGCGTCTGCATAGGAATTGTGAGGTAAGCCAGATTCGCCAAACTGATGTTACATAATCCTGCGTACAACATTTGTAAGCCTATTTTGTTAACGTAGGTCATGTAAACGTAAGCGTGCCAATGATCTGCCGGCTTCTGCAATCCATTTTGCTGAGCCCACGCTCTAGCATAGTCAAAATAGTCAACGGTTTTGGAAAAGCTTTCCTTTTGAAAGTCTGTTTTTAACAATTCGTCTGCTGAAACTGGAATTGGAATCGCAACAAGCGTCATTGATAAACAGAAAACAAGCAAAACTGCTAGCAAAATCTTGAACTTCACTTTGAATCACACTTCTTATTGCAGTAGACGTAGAAACAAACGATATTTCAGAAAAGCCTTATGAATTACAAATAAGAAATGCCAATTCATATCTAGCATTTTGCCTAGAAGCACACGCTTCTTGGTTTGGCTTTGTCTTATGGATTGGAAGCTGCCAACAACTCCATCATAGATACAGGAATTGTGGTTAGCTGAGCTATTTGAACGTATTTGTTCTCAGCTAGTTCGCCTATTGTCTTAATGCCGAAGGCTTTTTTGAGCAGTGCAGCGTCGCTCTCAGATATTCCTGAGATAGCTGAGACAGGTTTATCCCTAAGCTTCTCGAATTCGGCTGACTCGAACTTTTTGTCAAGAACTTTTCCAGAATACCTTGAAAAGGCGTTTATTGCCTGGGCAAGCAGAACATATTTATTCGTAGCAAAATCTCCAACAGTCTTGATTCCAAAAGCCTTCTTCAGCTTGGCTGCGTCCTCCTCGCTGATTCCGCTTATAGCAGAGACAGAAGCGTCACGCAGTTCCTTCAGAGGAAGATGCTCATATGCTTTATCAAAATATTTAACGATAAACTTTTCAAGACTCAATCTTTCTTTCTCCGCATCAGAGTTTATTCGAAAAACTATTTAAATTTTCAAGAGGTTATGAAACATGTAACTAATTCTGAACTCCCTGTTTGTCTAGATAGTCTAGCAAGAAAATTGTTAAATAGTAAACTACATCTTCAACAAAAAAATCCTTAGAAGGGAAAAGAGATGAAAATAAAGGCAATTCTTTTCGATTTGGGAGGAACACTAGTACAGACTTCGCCTATACCAGAGATTTTCCAAAAAATACTACAAGCTCATGGCGTTGACCGCTCAACAGAAGAAATCGAAAAGGCAAGAAAAACTGCAGAGAAACAGGCGGATATTGAAATGCTACCGACTTTGGGAGACAAGTTTTGGTTTATATGGAATGCACAAGTTTTAGAACAGTTGGAAATTCACAACAACGTGTCTCTTTTGGCAAAAAGGATATCAGAACTGGGGTGGCACTATGCTAAAGTTGAACTTTACCCAGACGTAGAAAAAACATTAAAACTGCTCAAGCAAAGCGGCTTTAAAATTGGTCTAATTACAAATGGTCTAGAAAGCGACGTCAGAGAAATACTGCCAAGAGTTGAATTAATGGGATTTTTTGACATTGAAATTGCTTCTAACACCGTTGGAAAAATGAAACCAAGTAAAGAAGTATTTTTGCACGCTTTGGAGAAATTGGACGTTTTGCCTCATGAAGCCATTTTTGTGGGTGACACGATAGAATATGACTACAAAGGAGCTAAAGAATGCGGTTTGAAGGCATTATTGATTGATCGCGAGGACAATGTTAAAGAAGAAGATGTGGAGAAAATTGGAACCTTAACGGAGGTTCTAGAACATGTTTAAGACGTTTTTCGCGTTATAGCCAAGTTTTCTTCAAGCGACTTACATTGTGTTTGAATTTCTTTTGTTTGCGCTTCAAGGGTCTGTTGTGTAGCCCGATAGACTTCTAAGGTTTGTTCTGCTGCTTTTCTCCAAGTAAAGTATTGTATCACGCGTTTGCGTCCGTTTTCACCCCACTGCTTTGCTTTTTCAGGATCCTTTAGTGTTTCTTTTATTCCCCACGCAATGTCTGCTGGGTCATTGCTGTTTATGTGAATTCCGTTCTGTTCTGGTCCTGAAGAGATGACTTGCTCGCGGAAACCGACTACTCCTTGGGCACCAACGATTACTGGCTTTGCCATGGACATTGCTTCTAGGCTGACGATACCGAAGGGTTCGTAGATTGATGGAAAGATGCATATGTCAGATGCAGCGTAGTGAAGTATGCGCTCGTCTTCTGGTACAAACTCGAAGCAACAATTAACTTTGTCAGATATGCCGAGTCTGTGAGCCATTTCAACTATGTCGTTTTGTTCTTCTCCTTTGCCTAAAATCACTAGTTTGGTCTTCGGATGTTCTTTCAAAACCATCGGCATAGCTTGAACTAGGTTTCTCACGCCTTTTACCCATGTAAGCCGTCCGAGGAAGAAAATCATGTGCCAGCCATCATCTACACCATATTTTTTCCGTATTCGGTTAATGTCTTCCTTCTTACATTTTTCAGGACTATACCGTTTTGGGTCTACTCCGTTCCAGACAGAACTGATTTTAGAGCTAGGCCAGCCGTGTCGAATAAGGTCTTCTCGCATCGCGTTGCTAACAGTAATTATGTGGTCTGCTGTTTGAGCTGTTGCAGTCTCTAGATGGGAAACGACTTCTGAACCATGGCCACCACTTCTACCAAATTCGGTACTATGTACGTGAAAAACGACTGGAAGCTTTGTTTCATTTTTGACTATGATGCCTGCTATGCAGCTTAGCCAGTCATGTACGCATACTACGTCAAATTTGCAGCCTTCTTTTTTTATGATACTGTTGATGAATTTAGTTGCGGTTAGAACGTTGTAGATGAAGATGTCGTTGAAGAAGCGGATGTTGGTGCCCCACTTTCGCAAATCGTCGATGACAAACATTGGAAAGATGTTACTGACATCAGCGATTTTCGGTCTGTGTATCTCCACACCTTTAAAAACCTCTCGAGTCTTCAAGTTACTGGGATTTAGCGTGAAAACTGTGACGTCGTGTCCCATGCTGATAAACTCTCGTGTAATATAGTCAGCATAAGTTCCTAAGCCGCCAACTAGTGCAGGTGGATATTCCCAAACGAAAAACCCTATTCTCAATGCAAAGCCTCAATTGATCATTAGTCTGGGACTGCTAGATCATGCTACATCTCTTTTGAGGCGTAAACACATGCGACATACACCTACAACTTTTGTCCTTTTGCATATAGTTGAATGATACGCGCAAAACTGATTTTATAAACACATTTTTCAGCATGTATGTACCATTATCTTTTCTATGAAAGATGAATGCACACTCTGCGGTAGAGTACTATCTCTTTATTCATTAAGACGTTGCTCCAGATGTAAGAAACTATACTGCAGAAGCTGTATGACAAGAAATTTGTGGAGCGAACAAAGAGACCTCATATGTCTCAATTGTGCAAGGAGAATCGTGGCGCCTCGTCGTACTGGATCTAAGTATAGCCCTTTAAGAGAGTATTTACGACGAAGAGGACAATTCACAAATTTAGTTACATTGACATTTCCTAAAATCGAAGGAATCATCAAAAACGATTTGCCTTTTGGTGCTCTGCGAAGTGAAAATTGGTGGAAAAACAATGAAACAACCTCTCAAGGTTACGCGTGGACAAGCGCTGGCTGGAAGGTTCAGAGCATGGACTTAAAAGGGCGAACTGTTACTTTCAAAAAATTGGTGCAAGAAGAAACAGCACAGGCACCTAGAAGAAAACGTAGAAAAATCAAAAAATCACAAAAACCTTTCACACCAGTTCCAGTGAAACCTCGAAGAATTCGGATGCCTTCTAAGACACGAATCGCGAAAGCCATTGCAAGAGCTAAAAATGTGGAGCGAAGAAAGGCATCACCACAATATAAAATTAAGCTCAAGCCAAAATCTGCTTACGAAAAAAGAATGTACAAACTGGAAGCAAAGCCAACATCTAAAGACTAACCAAGCAAAAACAATGAGTTTACTTAATAAGAAGAAGCAAAAGTTAAAAACCTAGAAACGAAAACTATACCGAGTCGTTCTGAGATGTTAAGAAGGCTTGTCCTTGATGTTTTGAAGCCGCATAGGCCTAGTGTTGTTGACCTTTCTCTGGCACTTAGCAACATAGAAGGCATAGAAGGGGTTAACGTAATTATTTATGAGATAGACCAACAGGTGGAAAACGCAAAGGTTATAATTGTTGGAAGCAACATCGATTTCGAAATCGTCAAAAAAAAATTAGAAGAAATGGGGGCTACCATTCACTCCGTCGATGAAGTTGCGGCTGGCAAACGAATCATCGAAGAAGTAAGAACACCACAAGATAGATCTGCCCGAATTTAAGATGTGTTAAGACTCCTTGAAGTTTCTTGAAAAAATAAGACGATACATAAAGATCAGCGAAATCACTCCGCTAGGTAGAAGATACTTTATAATGAATGCCTTTGACGGAGCCACAACCATTTTAGGTATAGTGATAGGTGCGTATGTAGCTGGAATAACCAGCGAATTTTGGGTAGTTTGGTCAGGTTTAGGCGCAACTCTAGCTATGAGTTTGTCAGGATTTGCTGGAGCATATATGACCGAGGAGGCTGAACGAGCGAGGAAGCTGAACACATTGGAGAAGTCGATGCTAATAAAGTTAAAGAATAGCTTAATAGGTGAAGCGAGTCGTTTCGCTTCTCTATGGGCTGCGATAATAGATGGATTGTCTCCAGCTTTTACAGCTCTAATCTGTTTAGTACCCTTCTTTCTTTCGTTATATGGTTTGTTTTCAATTAATTTTGCAATTCAACTCTCAGTTATAGTGGCTTTGTCGATAATGTTTTTATTAGGCTTTTTTCTAGGAAAAATATCAGGTAGAAACATGTTCCTTCATGGAATAAAAATGTTGTTTGTAGGTTTAATCATCACATTTGTTTTCCTTTTACTTAAAATAGTCCAATAGAAGCCTACATTTTACTTGTCTATAGCTGGTTCAAACAACTAAAAGTTGACACACAAGCACATTAGGCTCAGTATTCTACTATCTTCGGCAGTTTCTTGGCTTTTTCGACGGAGAACTTCGCTTCCTTGGGCAATGGAGCCATTCCGTCAAACCCAGTTCGTTCATCAAACTCAATCAACATTCTTCTGAATTCGTTCGGGTTCCATTTTGCTATTTTCTGTACGCTGTCAACGCCGGCGTCATAGTAAAGTCGAGCACGAATGCTCTTAATTCCTGGTATTCGTGCCAAATCTGAGAGCTTCACAAATTCCAGAATAGCTTCACGAGGTATCCTGGTTTTCTCTGCCAGCTCCTTCCTCCTGCTCTGTGTCTACCCGGCTTCCAACATCTCTTCTATGTTTTGAATTCCTACAGCAGCAAGCTTCTCTACATGTTCAAGGTTAACACCGCGAAATTTCTTCAACTTGAAGGGTATCCGATTAATCTTTTGTCGACGTAATTTGCCGGCTAGGCTGTGCAGAATTTCATTCGAAGTATACTCGTAATAGTAACGAATAGCCCATAGATATCCTTTAACTTGGGTGTCTTTAGCTCCTTTTTACCCCACAACACAAAGGCTTCAAGATCTTCGGGATTCGCCTCGTCAAGCCCTTTGCCGCCTCGGTACTCTTGCAAATACCATTCGAATTCCCTCACATATACAACGCACCGTTTGGTTGCACTCTGCGATCGCCCGCCTTTTATCAAGAATTCTCTTAATCCTTCTTCATCCACAGAGTTCACATCTCTTTGCAACTCTTATCAAGCGAAATGAATTAGTCTTTCCCTCTTGTTGTCATCTATCCTTTTATTGGCTTGTCGTATACACATATTTTTCAACAAGTCACCATAGACATCTTTCTTTGCTTTAAACGTTAAAATATTCAAATGACAATAAACTCTTCCAAAGCTGGAATAACTTGTGCCAACGGTAAAGCGTGAAAAACGGGACAGACAGTTTGGCGAATGGTTCCGCCAAGTTCTCATAGATGCAGAAATATTAGATTACCGCTATCCAATCAAAGGCTGTGGCGTCTGGCTTCCCTATGGACACAAAATGCGTAAACTAGTCACTCAGCTACTTAGAGACTTGCACGACACCACAGGACATGACGAAGTTCAATTTCCAATAATGGTCACCGAAACCAACATCCGCAAAGAAGCCGCCCACATCAAAGACTTCGAAAACGAAGTGTTCTGGATAACCCACGGCGGTTTAAAACCCTTAGAAATCAGATACGCGCTAAGACCAACTAGCGAAACAGCAATCTACCCAATGCTAAAACTCTGGATACGAAGCCACGCTGACCTACCGAAAAAACTGTATCAAATCGGCAGCGTATTCCGCTGCGAAACAAAAACTACCAGACCCATTATCAGAGTCCGCGAAGTTACTACCTTTAAAGAAGCCCACACTAGTCACGCATCTTTCGAAGAAGCGGAAGCCCAAATCAAGGAAGCAACTCAAATCTACAAAGACTTTTTTGACGCTTGCGGCGTTCCGTACACCATTAGTCGCCGTCCAGATTGGGACAAATTTCCTGGCGCCCTTTACTCAATTTCTTTCGACGTAATTATGCCCGACGGACGAACTTTACAGTCAGGCACAGTGCACAATTTAGGTCAAAACTTCTCCAAGGCATTTGATATCCAATATGAAACCTTAGAAGGCGAACATGAATATATCTGGCAAACCTGCTACGGCATAAGCGAACGTGGAATCGGTTCGCTCATTAGTGTGCATGGCGACGACAACGGTATCGTGTTAATGCCTCAACTCGCCCCGGTTCAAGTCGTAATCGTCCCAATACCGCATAAGGAAAGCCAACAATCAATTATAGAATCTTGTGAGAAGGTTGCAGAAAAGCTAAGAAGTTTAGGCTTTAGGGCTGAAATTGACCAAAGAGAAGAAATAACTCCAGGCGCAAAATTCTTCTACTGGGAACTCCGTGGCGTCCCTATTCGAATAGAAATTGGTCCAAAAGACGTTCAAAAGGAGCAAGTTGTCCTTGTACGCCGGGACACATTCAAGAAAGAGAGCTGTAAGATCGATGATTTATCATCTCGATTATTGCAGTTAATGGATGAGATGTCTATTGAAATGCGAGAGCATGCTTGGAAATGGATGAAAAAGCGAATATATAGAGTTGACAGCCTAAAGGATGCAGACAAACTATTAAAGAAAAAAGCTGGAATTGTGGAACTTTTATGGTGTGGCGATGCAGATTGCGGGCATAAACTTGAAGAACGTGTAAACGCTAAACTGTTGGGAACACCAGTTGACATCGAAGAGAAAATCGAAGGCAAATGTCTCGTCTGCGGCAAAGAAGCGTCAAACTTGGTGCGGGTAGCAATAGCCTACTAGAACCAAACTAAGACAGCAGCTTTGCAGCCTCGCGTCCCTTCATTCCCCGCTTTATACCCTTTAGTTCAGCTTTAGATGTAACTGCCTTGATTTCTGCGTTAAGCACGTCATCAAAGGTTTTAACACCACTAACCACCGCCGCCGTCACGCCAAGCCTTTCAGCTGCATCAACATTTAAAAACCCACACATAAGGAAACCTTTCTCCCCAATAATCGCAATGAGAGGAGGAGAATCAGGCAAATCCACTTTCAAGCCTAGCGCAGTTTTGCCATCAACTTTCAACTGGTCAACTTCAATCATTGCAACACCTAGTTTCTCACTTTTTAGAATTAGTTTTTAAATAAAGATTGCTCTCATAAACATCCTTTGTGAAGCAAAATGTTGACGCGGTTAAAAAAACGAGTTCAATCTCTATTCACAACAAGGGCAGAACTGCTACATAATATGGGTATAACACCTAACCAAATTAGCGCGATAGGAATCTTTTTGGCCTTTGTAGCTGGCTGCTTTTATTGGATGTGGCAGTATAACCGTCTTTTTCTAATTGTGGCGCCAATCCTTTTTTTGCTCTCAGGGTTCTGCGACGCTTTAGATGGAGTTGTAGCAAGGCTTCATGGTGAAACCACAATTTTTGGTGGCTTTTTAGATTCCTTGCTCGACCGCTACGCAGATGCCTTTATTTTAGTTGCCATAACAGTCAGCGGTCTATGCAATACTTTTTGGGGCTCTGTTACTCTTGTCGGCTCTTTACTAGTAAGTTACGCTCGTGCAAGAGCAGAAGCTACTGGAGCTAAAATGGAGACTGTTGGTTTGGCGGAACGCGCAGAACGAATACTTATACTAACAGTAGCTAGTTTTGTTGCGTTCTTCTGGCTAGACGCACTTTATTGGAGCATAATAATCCTTTCATTATTAACAAATCTTACAGTGCTTCAACGCACAATCTACTTCTACAATACATCCAAACAAAAAGAAAGTTAGCTATCTCTTCCTTCGGCGTCGTTTTCGCTCGTCCTTAGATCGCACTTTCACCACGCCGCGGTGCACAGCACATGAAACACAGTAATATTTTGTTTCCACAGGCGCAGCAATGTAAGTGCCCTTTTGTCGTAACTCTTTAGCTAAAGCATAATCCACCATTGAAACCCTCCGCGAAGCACGCTTGGCTTTGTCACGGGGTACAAGTTCACCGCAGCTACTACACTGCACCAATGAGCTTTTTCCTTTACCGCCTTTTGACCGTCCACGACTTTTTCGCTTCACTGGCAAACATTTCACGTCCTTTGTGCCAAATAGTCATTTGCAGAAGAGACTTATATACTCATGGATGTTAGCATGTGTGGGTAAGGTATTTCAAGAATTAACATTACGTTGATGTTTGAAGAGTGAATTTAGTAAACTGGGACAGCACGTGTTTGACATAGTTACAATCGGCCACTTTGTAATAGATCTAATAATTTCGCCTAGAATAACACGACCAAAAGCAACTCTAGGCGGTCCAGCTACTTTTGTTTCTCTAGCAGCGAACAAATTAGGCGCAAAAGTGGGTGTAGTCTCGAAAGTCGGCAAAGACTTTGAGCAGCATTTTTCATGGCTCCGTAGAAACAATGTAGATTTATCGCAGGTGCAAGTTGCAGAGAACGCCTTTACAACCCGTTTCGTACTCTCGTACAGCGATGGGAAACGAAAACTTCAACTCAAAAATAAAGCACCCCAAATCTTCTCAGACGACATACCTTCTTCTTTGAATGCCAAAGCGATTCATGTCGCACCTGTAGCAAACGAACTTTCAGTAGAAGTAATCCGAAAGCTGAGACACAAGACACCGCTGTTATCAGTTGACCCTCAGGGGTTCCTCCGAGAATTCAACGCAGTAGGTAACATGAAACTAAAAAGACTGGACAATTTAGATTTCCTTCAAAACTGTGACATCTTCAAATCATCAACTCAAGAAGTCAAAATGATAACTGGACAAGCTAAACTTGGAGCCTCAGTTAAAAAAATTAACAATTATGGCGTAAAAATAGTCTTAGTCACTATGGGCAAAAAAGGTATATTGGCGCATTTTAGCGAAAAATTCTATCACATCCCTGCCTGTAGACCTAAAAAACTCAAGGACCCAACAGGTGCTGGTGACAGTTTTATTGGTGCCTTCTTAGTGGAGTACATTCGAGGCAGAGAGCCTTTGTGGTGTTGCTGTGTTGGTTCAGCAGTTGCATCTTTCGTTATAGAAGATGTTGGTTCTCAGCGTTTCGGTGAAAGGGATAAGGTTTACGAGAGGGCAACTAAAATATATAAGAAGGGAATTAAGCCATTGCCACGAAATAATGTTGTTTAGAAGGTGTTTATTGTTGGGAAAAATTGACAAAGGCGAAAAATGCAGTGTTTCCGGCTGTGAAAAAGACGCAGTTCGTTCTATTGCAGCAGGCAAGGTTACCGCTGCTGGGCTAAAAATCGATACTGAAAGGAGAGCGTATCTCTGCAAAGAGCATTACAAAGAGTTCAAGAAAGCTACAAAAAAAGATAGAATACTGGAAAAATGGAGACATCAAGGCTCACGTTGACATACATGATTTTTCTGAGAAGGAAAGAAGCAATAGTTATTTTTCCACAAGCATTTTTAGAAAGGCTAATCTATTTCTAAGACTAAGCCAATTAAAGCGGTTGAGCAGTTTGCGCATACTTCAACTACATTCAAACTACATCGAATACAAGCCTATGCAAAAGGAAATTGACTTAGCCGAAGAGGCAGAAAAGAAAGAAAGACGAATAGAAGAGGTTGTTGTTCTTTTCACCGCTGTTGAAGAAAAGGATAATGAAACTGCAGCAATGCAAGCTATCAAGGAAGTTCAAGATTTTCTAAAGAAACTTAAAGTCAACAAAATTCTGATTTATCCCTACGCTCACCTGAGCAGCAACTTAGCAAGACCAGCAGTGGCGCTTAAAGTCATTAAAGCAATGGAAAAATATGCAAAAGAAAAGCGCATAGAGACCTTCCGTGCACCTTTCGGTTGGAACAAGCAGTTTACCATTTCAATAAAAGGCCATCCATTAGCAGAACAGTCAAGAGCCATTTTGCCAAGCGAGGTTAAGAAGGAAGAGCCGGTTTCTGAGGCTTTAAAAGCTGAAGAAAAAATGAAATCTTCTTGGTATATACTACAACCAGACGCAAAAATGGTGCCTGTTGAAAAATTCGATTTTGCAGGGCGTGAAAATCTTGAAAAGTTTGCTAAATATGAAATCTCAAAGATTCGAGAAAGTAAACAAATGCCTCCACACATCAGGCTAATGAGAAGACTTCAACTCGTAGATTATGAACCTAGCAGCGACCCTGGAAACTTGAGGTGGTACCCTAAGGGGCGGTTAGTCAAATCTTTGATTGAGCAGTTCGTCACTGACACCATGTCAGAGTATGGTGCTATGGAAGTTGAAACTCCAGTAATGTATGACTTTCATCATCCTAGCTTAAGTGAATATTTGAACCGATTTCCCGCAAGACAGTACGTCATCAAGTCTGAAGATAAAGACCTCTTTCTCAGATTTGCTGCATGCTTCGGTCAGTTTCTCATGGTTCATGACGCCCAATTTTCATATCGCCAACTTCCATTACGAATTTATGAACTGACAAGATACAGTTTTAGACGAGAGAAAAGCGGCGAAATAGCTGGACTCCGACGTCAACGCGCTTTCACAATGCCAGATTGCCATGCCCTTTGCTCTGACTTGGAACAAGCAAAAAAGGAATATGTCATCCGTTTCAAGTTGTGCATGAAAGTCTTAGAGGGTCTTGGATTTGGAAAAGAAGATTATGAATTAGCAATAAGGTTTACAAAGGATTTCCACGAAAAAAACTGGGATTTCATAGTCTCCTTAGCAAGACTGTTTGCAAAACCAGTTTTGATTGAGCTATTAGAAGAGAAAGCATTATACTGGATTTTGAAATGGGAATTTAACTTCGTGGACAACCAAGACAAAGCCTCCGCATTATCAACAGACCAGCTTGATGTGGAAAACGCCTCCCGATACGACATCACCTACATTGATGAAAAAGGTGAAAGAAAACATCCACTAATCCTACACTGCTCACCTAGCGGCGGAATTGAAAGATGCGTCTACGCAATGCTAGAAAAAGCATACCAGAAACAGAAAAAAGGAAAAGTTCCAATTCTTCCCCTTTGGCTTTCACCCACACAGGTCAGAATAATACCTGTCTCAGACAAGTTCATGAAACACGCTGAAAAAATTGCTGAAAAAATCGGCAAATACCCAATACGAGTAGACCTTGACGACCGCTCTCTTACAATGCAGAAGAAAGTTAGAGAAGCAGAAACCGAATGGACAAACTATGTAATAGTTATCGGTCAAAAAGAAATTGGCACAGGAATTTTACCTGTTCGGGATAGACTTACTGGAAAAATCAGGAAAATGAAGCTCAAAGAGCTTGTTGAAAGCATTTTGAAAGAAACAAAAGGCAAACCTTTCAAACCACTGCCTTTACCCAGAAAACTATCCAAACGACCCCAATTTTATGGCTAGAATTTTCTTACAAAAAGTATATCAAGCAATTGCGAATATTGTAGAAAATCTAAAAGGAGATATCTATAATGGAGAAGGAGCTTTTTATTTACGTGGATGGAAAATATTATCCAAAATCCGAAGCAAAAATTTCAGTCTATGATCATGGCTTCCTTTACGGAGACGGTGTTTTTGAGGGAATACGAGCTTACAATGGTAGCGTGTTTAAACTAAAAGAACACATTGACAGACTGTATGCATCCGCACGTGCCATTCTGCTGGAAATTCCTATAACGAAAGAGAAAATGATTAACGCCGTCATAGAAACACTGAAGAAAAACAAACTTACCACGGCATACATCCGCCTAGTTGTTTCCAGAGGTGTAGGTGACTTAGGTCTTGATCCTCGAAAATGCTCCAAACCAACAATAATAATCATCACTGGCCGCATAAAGCTTCATGAGGGAGGAGCAAAAGAAGAAGGTTTAACAGCTATAATTTCATGGGTCAAGCGGGATCCTGTGGATGCAACAACACATGAGGTGAAATCTCTAAACTATCTTAACAGTATACTTGCCAAGATTGAAGCTAACAGTGCAAATGTTGATGAAGCGATATGCTTAAACAAAGAAGGATTTGTATGTGAAGGAGTAGCCGAAAACATATTCACCGTATCCAATGGCGTGATTATGACCCCGCCGACATCCACTGGTGCTCTACGAGGGATAACAAGAAAGGTAGTCATTGAAATTGCGAACAAACTTGGATACACGGTTATTAAGAAAGAAATTACACCAACAGACTTGTTCCTTGCAGACGAAGTATTCTTCACAGGAACCGCAGCAGAGGTAGTCCCAGTGAAGGACATAAACAAACGAAGAATTGGAGACGGCAAACCTGGGCCGATCACTCGAAGGTTGATGAAAGAATACCATAAACTAGTGCTAGACCCTAAAGAGGGTGTGTCTATTCGCTAAAAGCGTCTGCCTTGAAATACCCTAAGACTTCATGAATTTTTCTAGCATATCAAACGCGTCTTCCAAGACTTCAATTGGTGGCAAAAACACAATTCTAACATGACCTGCACCATACGTGTTACAAAAGCCTGAGCCATGCACAAAAAGAACACTTGTTTTTTGCAAAACATCCAAAACGAATTCCAAGTCAGTCTTCCAACGGCGTCCAACATCATGTATTCTTGGGAAAACGTAGAAAGCCCCTTTGGGTTTTGCACAACCGATTCCCTCAATTTCGTTAAGGCGCTTCCACGCGTAATCTCTTCTTTTACGCAATTTCCCAACCATCTCTGTAATATGTCCTTGTGGTCCATTCAAAGCCGCTACACCAGCCTTTTGAACAGGAGTATTAGTACATAGCCTAATTCGCGATTCTTTATTGACGCTTTCCTTTAGGCTCTCTAATTTTCCTTCAGGGTCATGGAAATAGAAGTATCCCAATCTCCATCCAGTAGCTAAATAAGCCTTAGAAAAACCGTTCAGCCCAACTACTGGATAGTCCTTTGCAACGTGGGCAGTGCTTACAAACCCTTCTTCGTACACTATTTGATCATATATTTCATCGGACAAAACCAAAAGATCATTTTCGGCTGCTAAATCAACAATTTTCTTTACGGTTTTTTCATCATACACAGCACCGCAGGGATTGTTTGGATTTATTATCACAACTCCTCTTGTCCTCTTGGAAATTTTCGACCGTATATCCTCAACGTCAGGTTTCCATCCATCTTCTTCGATGGTCTTGTAAGCCACAGGTTTTCCTTCAAAAAACTTCGCATACGAAGTATATGGCGGGTATGTTGGTCCAGGTAATAAGATTTCGTCGCCCTTGTCGATTATTGCTGCCATAATCATGAATATGGCTTCAGAGACGCCTGTTGTGACTAGAACATTTTCAGGGGAGATATCTATGTTGTTAACGCGTTTTTCTTTTTTGCAAATTGCTTCTCTTAACTCTAAAAGTCCTTCAGATGGACCGTACCAGTTTGCTCCCGCCTTTACTGCTTCAAATAAAGCCAGTTTAACATGTTCGGGGGTGTCAAAGTCAAACTTTACAGGATCACCAATGTTAAGATAGGTTATTTTCTTTCCTGTTTTTTCAAGTTTTTTGGCATACTCTATAACGTCTCTGATCGCGTATTCAATAGAACTGACTCTTTCTGTAACTTTTGATTGTGATGTCAAACTTGTTCACCTAAATGATGAGTTTCTCTGGCTCTACATTGCGTTTTGCCATACTGAGGTCGCTTACTTTAAATTTTTTATCTCCGTAAAGGTTGGCATATTCTTCACCTATGTACAGGGCTGCAGCAATTCTCCCTATAGCATCGCCTTTCATGTTCCCACTGCCGCTGCAACTTCCGACCACCAGCAAATTGTTTTTCTCGAAGATAACAGGCTGTCCGTCGATGGTGTTAAGTGCATATTGACCTGCCCAAGAACCATAAGGTTGTGTTCCCAAAAATTGAGGAAAGTATTTTGTGAGTACTTGATAGATTCCATAACGGTAGAAATTTTCTTCAGATTGAGGATCATCTTCTAACTTGAAGGCTCTTGGAAAATGGTCGCCGTAACTCAGCCAAAAAGCATTTTCCTCCAAAGCTGGCTTGATGTAAACTGCAGGTTCTGGCAAAATTGTGAAAGGCATACAGTTCTCTGAGTTAAAGCCTTTGGCACACAACAGTTGTTTCAATTGCGTCGTTGATGCCTTTACAGAAAATAGTTGACGCTTTATGGGTTCCATAGGCGCGTAAACTCCAACTTGATGCAGCAGAGTGTTTGCCCACACACCAGCAGCAATTATAGTTTTCTTCGCTTTGATTGCACCTTTATTAGTACTAACTCCTGTAGCACAGGATTTTTGCCAAAAGAAAGGTTCGCCTGGCATGCCTAAGGGCTTTTCTGGTTCTACTAATATCTTATCAGCCTTTGTGTTATATCGAATTTCTCCGCCCATTTTCTTGAACTCGGATTCGTAGAACTGAACCAGCAAGTCTATATCAATAGATCCTGCTTTAGGAACAAATACGCCTTTTTCAACATCCGCTAGCCCCATCAGCTGAGCCTCTTCATCTTTCGTAACTTCTGTTCTAAGATTCAGTCGCTTTGCCAACTCTTCCTCTTCATGCACTTCATATTCAAGGTCTTTTTCTGCCATAGACTTCAAAACAGGCTCTATAATCCTATAGTGTTCTTTCGAAAACAGCCACAAATAACCAGCCCATTTCAACTTTAAATCTACACCCAGCTGGCTTTGAACATACTTGAAGAATTCAACCGTGGTATCCACCAGAGTGAGATTTGTGTGAGAGTAAAAGAAACATCTGAACATTGCAGCACTTTTAGCTGTGTTTCCTTGACCAGCAGTGCTCATCTTATCTATGACAAGAATTTGGTCATCGGGTCGCTGTTTTTTCACATGATAAGCAGTTGCTAATCCTATTATACCTGCACCTACGATAACAGCATCATATTCTGTCATTTCGCTTCATCTCGCTTCGTTGGATGCGTTTAGAAACTATCAGTAGGTAAGAGGTTAAAGATTAACGCTTCGCTAGACTCGCGTTTTAAGAGGAGAAGACAAGTGTTTAGGCTTATTCGTTAGGAAATGTTTCAAGCTTATCTTTGTGGAAGCCTTGCGTCGTATAAACTGTTATTTTTACTTCTTGATCTTTGAACGCTCCCCAATTCCAAAGGCATTGAATGAGAATTGTGGAGTTAGGTCCAAGTATTGTATCACCTATTATTGTCACGTTCTCGAAGATTTGAGTCCCATTTGTAATTGTTATTCTGTTGATGATGACATTATACGATGATGAATCTAGTCTGGAGACTGTTACATTAAATCCACCCACGTCAGATGCGTTGAAAGTTACATCGGTTATATTAAGCGACACAGAGTGAGGTAAGGTCTCTGTTTCATAACTCGTTGAATAACCTTGTAAGGTTTGTGCAGTAATTGTGTGAGAGGACCCTAGAGCTCCTGTTTTCCATAAATTCCAAGTACATACAAGGGTCTTGTTTTGGCCTGGCAGAAGTTGTTGTGGAAGTGTAGCGTTTTCATTTTGAATTGTTATGTTTTGATTTGGAATTACGCTATAATCAAATAGTATTCTTGATAGATTGAGTGGTATATTTGATTCTGCTGAATTTTTGATAGTTACATTAAAGCGCTCTATAGTTGCTGCGACATCAAATTGTGCTTCGACTATTTCTAACTCTACTATACTTGTTTTGTATGGAAATGTCGCACCTGAAGCGTCTTGCAGAAATACGATAACACGAATAATTTGACCTGCAAACGCTCCCCAACCTCTTATACACTTGAAAGTCACAGTCTCACCCCTAATGAGGGGATATGGAATTGATGGTTCTACGGTCCATGGATTGACATCATATATAGTTTCCACGTCATTGACAGTAGATATTATAGCGATGCCAGTTATGTTTGCATCCTCTTTCGAATAAGATGGATTTAGAATGGTCACATTGAAGTGGGTACTGTCTTCAATGGAAAAAGTAACATTCGTGATAGTTATGGTGATTCCCTCGGGAACGTTAAACTCCATTTCCACATAATAGCCCACAGTCCACAGATACGATAAAACAGCGCCTACTAGCGCAGATACTATGAGCAAGATGATCAGAGAAAGTGTAGAAATCCCCTTTGTGTCTCTTAACAAGGTGTGCATGGTTTTCCCCTTTTTATATAATGCCTATTCTGATTTGTAAAGGGAGTAAATAAGTATTCGGTTATGTATTCTGCGTTTCTGTTTCTATAGTGCTTCTGAATTACCTTACCACTAACACAGGGCAAGACGCGTATGTCACCACTCCGCTGGCTACGCTTCCTAGAAGGAACTTTTTGATGCCGGTTCTACCCTTAGTCCCAATGACAATGAGGTTGCAACCTTCTTTTTCAGCAATCTTTGTTATAGCATGAACAATTGATGGCTGATCTTCAACAATTTTTGTCTTAACTTTAACTCCAACTCTTTTTGCCCTTTCTCTTACTTTGCTTAGATATTTTTCCACAATCTTTCTCTCTTCACTGGAAATTGTTATAGGTATAGGAGTCACTGCAGGGGTGGTCATTCCCTCTATAGGTGCAGCCGTAAAAGCATAGGCAGGCAAATGCATCACATGAACAACGATAAGGTTGGCATTTCTTCTTATCGCAATGTCTATTGCGTATTCAGCAGCTTTATCTGACTGCTTTGAACCGTCGACTGGAACCAAAATCTTAGTAATAGGCACATTTTTTGACATTTTTGTTTCCTAAATCCTTTCTATGAACTTCTAACTTAAACTTTATGAGGAAAGCCCACTTATCTTTTCGATAATGTTTCCGGCAATATCTTCAGACGATTTCTTACAGGAAATAGTTAGTCCATGGTATCAGGCGCTAATAAATCCGGTAGAAGCTCAAAATCAAACTCTTCTAGATTTAGCTAAGCACTACGGGAAAACCGAGTATGGCAAGCAGCACTCTATAGATGACGTCAAAAGCATAGTAGATTTTCAGCTAAGCTTTCCTAAGCTTTACTATAGAAAGCTGCAACAATATTTGAAAGATATAAAGAAAGGAAGCTACCATGTCATGCTTTCTGAGCCCCCTATCTGCTGGGTTATGACGAGGGGTTCTACAGGTGTTTCGAAGGTTCTTCCTGCTACAAAGACCCATCTTGAGCAGATATTTTCATGTGGGGCGAGAGCTTTAGTCAATTATGCACTGAGAAAAAAAGAATTTGCTGTGTTGACTGGGAAAGTTCTCAATCTTAACTTTCCTTCCACTGTAGCTACTATGGGAATGGGCGGGAAAACAGTGTCTTATGGCTACAGTTCAGGTACTTATGCTAAATTGAACCCTATGCTTAAACATGTAAGCTTGTTGCCGAAACAAGAGGAAATTGATGCGCTGGGTCGTGGAATAACGAGGTTAGATTGGGAAAGAAGATTTGAGCTTGTATACGAGAAAGCGTTGAACCAAAACGTTACTGCAGCGATGGGCGTTACGCCGGTCATCTTATCTTTTGCCAAATATGTTGCAAAAAAACACCGAAAAAAGGCAAAGGAACTGTGGCAGCTTAAGGCTCTCTTTTGTACGAGTGTGAGAAAAATTCAATCCAAGTATGCTCCCAAGTTAAAATCATACTATGGCGAAGTTCCCGTTGTAGAAATGTATACTGCCACAGAAGGAGTGTATGGTCAGCAACTTGACGATCTTCCTTACATTAGTCCAAATTATGATAAATATTTGTTTGAGGTTGAAACTGGGAAAGGAATTAAAATGCTTCATGAGCTCAAGAGAGGCGAATGGGGAAGATTAATTGTTTCTTCTTGTCTCTTTCCGCGATATGACATAGGTGACTTGATTGAAGCTATGGGAAAGAACTATTTTCGAGTTTTTGGCAGAGCAACTGCGTTAACTATCTTGGAACATCGATTGTATAGACTTTTGTATGGATGGTTTCTTTAAGGTCGCGGGCTTCCTTTAGATGCTCTAGTCGCTCCATAAATGGCAAGGATTATGATTAATGCACCAACTATCACTAAAAAGAACGGTCCGAAGTCTTGGTTAAGAGCTTTTGCTATTATAGAACCTGCACCAAGGATTATTAGAATTAAGCCGCCAATTAAAGCCCAGAAACGACTTGTTTCCCCTTTTTCGTGTTTTTCAGCTTTTTCTTCTTTCTCGTGTTTTTCTTGCTTCTCGTGTTTTTCGTAAGCCTCTCTAGTAACAATCTTGGCTTTTAGCGAAGCTCCACATTTAGGGCAATATTCCATTTCTTTGGTAACTTCATTTCCACATTTTGGACAGTATGGCAAATTGTTTCACCACGACTAACTATTCTGTTAGTTTAGCTCTGAATATAAGCGTTAAAGCTCTGATTGATGAAATGCTTATTTTGCCATGCCGCCAAGAACTAGTAGTTCGGAGGAACTGTTGATTCATGAACGTAGTGTTGAAAGCCATTTTTCGGCGGAGAAGCATACGTAAGTTTAAACCTAAACCCGTTTCTAGAGACGCAATAAACCGAATTGTTGAATCAGCTCAAAGAGCACCCACAGGTTGCGGCATGCAAACCTACAGTTTCATTCTCATCACAGACAAACAGACTCGAAAAGAAATCTCAAAGGCGATAGGCGAGCAAAAATGTATGAAACAAGCTCCAGTTTGGATAATGATCTGCGCAGACATGGCACGACAGCTTCAACTCTGCAAACTGTTAAAAGTGAAAACTAAATTTGGACCGTTAAGTATGCTAATTCCAGCTTCGGTTGACGCTATTTTAGCCGCAGAAAACATGGTAATTGCTGCAGATGCCTTAGGATTAGGTTCTGTGTTTATTGGTAGTGTCTGGAACAACCTAAAGAGAATAGCTGAAATTTTAAAATTGCCAAAAAACGTCATGCCAATTGTGCTGATTTGTCTAGGCTATCCTGACGAAACGCCGCCAACAAGACCTCGTTGGCCTCTTAAAGCCGTCTTGTCTGAAAACAAATACAAAATGCCGTCGAACGAGCTCATGAAAAAGTATTACATGGAAGCAAATCAACAACTGGTGGAAATGCAATACTTCAGCAAAGGGGTTCGAAATTGGGCAGAACACTGGCAAAGAAAGTTTCCGCTAAGTGAAATGAATGAGTGGGAAAACAAGTTGAGAAAGGATCTGCGAGAACTCGGATTTATCCCCTGAGTTCATTCAAGAGAAAGTTTTTCCAACTGTTTCAACACATATTTTCGTATTTCCTTCGGGTTAGGCAACTTTGCCACCACTTTTCCTTTTTTGACAAGTGGTTTCAACATACACTCTGTCTCGCTTCGACATTTCGGGCATCTCGGAGGAGGTTCATGGAAAGGCAAAACAATGTCGGTCAAACATTTTTGGCATCGCCACACTTCCTTTCTTCCCCCCAGTTTACCTCGTTTTGCACATAACTTTCCGTCTATTTCAACTATATCCATGGCAAAGTTCACAGTAGGCGAGTTACTTACATATGTGCCTACACCAAATGCGTCAGCACCAACTTCGCTGAGTTGTTTAACTGATTTCTCATTCAAGCCCCCTGACACAAAAATTTGAACATGTTTATAGCCGCGAAGATCCAATTCCCAACGTACCTCTCTCACAATCTCTGCGAAGTCTCCTTTGCGGGATGATGGAGTATCAAGTCGCACCGCCTTCAATTTCTTCAAGTTTTCTGCAGCCATGACAGTTTCCATCTTCTCATCCGAATATGTATCTACCAAAGCAACACGAGGCACATCTTCTTCAACTACATCGTCAAAAGCTTTCCATGCTTTAACCTGATCACCTACAACTATAATGAGAGCGTGAGGCATGGTTCCCACAGGCTCAGTCTCTGTTGCCTTAGCACCTGTCAAAGAGCTAACTGCGTCAAACCCACCAATAAAAGCCGCCCGATCAATCATAGGCGAAAGAGATGGATGCATACGACGAATACCAAAGGAAATAAGCCTTTTGTTTTCAGCAATTTTTCTTATTCTTGCCGCTCGAGTGGCGATTCCAGAGGCTTGGCAAATTAAACCCAAAAGGGGAGTTTCGTAGAGACAAAACTTCCCATAAGAGCCCTCAATCCGCATAACAGGTTCGCGAAAACCTTGACAGTCAGTGGAATAGAAAATTGCTCCTTCAGGCATTGAATAAACGTTCACAGGTATGCCGCTAAATAAATGGACTAGTTCCTCGATACCACAAAAAATGCCCCAAGACCAGTTTTCAGGAAGGCTTCCAGGAGTTACCTCTGCGATTACGTTGGTTTTTTCTAAACCCTTAGCTTCCAAAATCTGTTTCGTATGGACAAAATAAACGTCAGTAGTCTCAGCTTGTTTAATTTCTTCGTCGGAAGCTACATTAAAGAGACGCATCCAAATTCTCTCCACAGTTTTTACTTCAATGAATTATAGTGATGTTTATTTAAAGGTTCAAGCACCGCCTACAGCAGAAGTAGCTGGATAAAACCAACTTCAATTACTGCAGCTACAAAAAATAACGAATAAATCGTCAAGAGATCTTTCATGTTCATGTTTCTCTTTAATGTTTTCTGTATGGTTAAGTAAATTCCATAACCCTCAATAATCCCGTTGGGCAAACTTAACAGAAGAACTGTAGCTAAGCTACTTACAAATACGGTTCCGAAAACAATCATGCTGGCTCTAAAAATACTCAATAAAATAATCATAAGAGTAAATACCAAAGCAAAGACTTGGGGATGTTGAAGCACAATGTATTCATATTTTCTCGGCTTGAAAAAAGAAAGAACTAGTTCAACGTAAAAAGTCATCGCAAGCAGAATTAAAGAAACAACGAGGATGTTGTGGATAAAGACTACTATAATAGCTACTGGTGGATTAGTGAACAAATTTCCAGAATACTCGAAGAAAATTATATTTTCGACGTATGACAAGGCTAAGAAAACCAGTAACACCACACCGAGCACTACTGTTCTCTTCTTCGAAGTCATAATAAGAGTCACAAATCCTACGTGTTCACAACCTTATCAATAAAACGTTGTCTATCTTTTTAATTCACGTCTAATTTCAAAGACCACTGTTCCACCAGAAGTGTACGGTGGACCTGTATCAGGACATTGAATATAATCCCTCTCTTCCTCCTTCGCTAAGCCCAATTCTTTGAAGCTTGTTCCTCTGCTCAGCGCAACACGCATAGATAACATTGGTTCCAACGCATGAACACATAACGCGTCTGTCTCATCCACGACTATTTTTGGTTCGTCAAAAATTATCCTATCTCCAACTTTGAACACAGGACATTTTCCACGAATTTCCTTAACCGTTTTAACGAGTTTGTTAACTGGTTTCATAGTTTCCAACTTTTCCTTGTCATATATAGACCTTGTTTTCGAGCGATTTTTTGCAAGATGGCAAACACTTAAAGAAAGACACTTATATAAGAGGATAAAAACTCTGCAGAGAAAGGAGTTAATATTCATCATGAAAACGATATGCCCGGCTATCATCAGCGTGGGCAGAACCAGTTTTGGGGAGCATTACGAAATAGAGCCGGAGAATTTGGTTGAAGAAGCTGGGCTATCAGCTTTAGACTCTACAAATATTGAACGCAGGGATTTACATGCTTGTCACTTTGCAGACTATTTTCTTCCCATCACCAACAAAATAGGACTTGAAGAAGGCTTTCTATCTGAACTTTTAGAACTAAACATTCCAATGGAAATAACGCGTTCCTTCAGCTCTGCCCTCTCAAATGCTTGCAACGCCGTTCAAGCAGGAAAATATGACCTTGTGCTTGTGGGTGGAATGGAAAAAATGACCGATAGGTGGGACAAAATAAGAGACGACCTCATGCTTCTAGAGGATCCGTGGAGTTATTATGCTGGATGTACGCCAGAGGCGAACCATGAGCTTATGCTTAGAGCATACATTAAGAGATACGGGATTACTGGTGAACAACTTTATATTTTTGAAAGGGCATTAGCTGAATTCTCTGTGAAAAATCACCGCTTTGCTATGACTAACAAGTATGCTCAATTTCATAAAGAAATTTCAGTAGATACTGTTATGAAAGCTAGAGCTAAGGCAAGAAAACCTTTGGGCTTGTTCGATTTTGCACCAATATCTGATGGCGCTTCTGCTCTAATTCTAACAAATTCAGAATTGGCTAAATCCTATACTGACAAACCAGTCTATATTCTGGGTTATTCTCTTGCCACAGATTATATTACCTTTCCCTCGCGCGACGATTTGACAAGTTTTGTGGCTACCCAACTTGCGATGGAGAACGCGCTCAAGGCAGCAGATACTACACTAGACGATATCTCAATTTTGGAGCTTTATGATCAATCTACGATGATGGGAATAGTTTCTCTAGAAGATTTAGGACTTTGCGAGAAGGGAAAAGCTTGGATGGATCTTTACAAAAGTTGCCAAGAGAAAAAAGACAAATATGAACTTAATGGTAGAAGAATCTCTGTAAATGTGAATGGGGGGCTAAAAGCTGACGGAAACCCTTTGGGTGCTACTGGAGGCGCGGAGATTTTTGAGGTTTTCCAACAGTTAAGACATGAAGCTGGTGAAAGGCAAGTAAAGGCAGAAGGCGAATTTAGATGTGGTTGTGTTCATGAGTTGGAAGGCTTTGGAACCAAAGCGTATGTCTACATTTTAGGAATTGAGCAACATGAGTAGCGAACCAATTGAGAGACGAGTCGCTTATATAGGCGATAGATTACGCGGTAGTCGATGCAACATTTGTGGAAAAGAATACTTTAAACTTAAGGACTACTGCGGTGCTTGTGGAAGAGAAAGCTTTGGCAAAATGGAACGCATTGATTTCTTTTATGAAGAAGGGACCCTGGAAGTTTGCACTCTTGTCAATGAACCTACAAACAAGTTCACAAAATTGGGTCCATACATCTACGGAATAGTCTCTTTCCATGATGGCAAGGTGCGTTTTCCAGGTCGATTAACTGATCGTATAATAAGAGACGAAGAAATCAATCTAGATGATTTGGAAGGCAGAAAGGTTGTCCCACGATTTAGAAGAAGACACGCTGTGGAACCCAGCGGAATAGTGCCAACAATTTCTCTAGCTTTCTCGTTTGCTGACGAATACTACCCTTACCAAGAGTATAAAATAGTTAAACCTTCGAAAGAATACGAGAAACCAGGAATAGTAGGATACGGCGTCTATTCTTCTAAGTTCAAAATTCGGGACGGAATGATTGAGCGTTCAGTTCCCTTTTTGGATGAAGATTCTATAACTTCAGCTGTCGAAGCGGGAAAAATGGCGCTTATCCACTCCGGCATCGATCATAGATCTGTTGGCAAGGTATATGTAGGATCAGAGTCTAATCCCTACGCTGTTAAGCCTATTGGCTCTAAAGTGGCACAGGTGCTAAAGCTTGGCGAAGAGTGCCAGGCAGAAGGCGTCCAATGTGTAGATGCAATAGATACAGAGTTTGCCTGTAAAGCCGCAACCAGCATGTTCAAAGACGCCGCTTCCTTAGTTTATTACCCTGATTCGAAAGAATCTTACGCTATGGTAATAGGTACCGATAATTCTCAATCTGCGCCACGAGATGAGCCAGGAGGCGAACTGGATCTATTTGTGGGCTATGGAGGCTGCGCCTTCCTCTTTGGCATGTATGACGTGATAGCTCAATTTGAAGGCTGGATTTCAATTACATCAGACACGCCAGACTTTTGGAGAAGAGACACGCAGCCTTATCCAAGTCACGGTGGCAGATTTACAGGCGAGCCAGCTTACTTTAAGCACGTAACAAAAGCCGTCAAAAAGCTTATGGAACAGTTGAAGCTTGAGCCACGCGATGTAAATTATTTCGTGGCACATCAACCTAACGCTGCTTTCCCAATACGTGTTGCAAAGGCATTAGGCTTCACAGAAGAACAATTTTTGCCGGGACTACAGGTTGCAAAGTTTGGGAATACATACTCTGGTTGTTCACCCATCGGTTTAGCAGCTGTCCTTGACATAGCGAAACCAAATGAAAGAATTTTATTGGCAAGTTATGGCTCTGGAGCTGGAAGTGATGCCTATTCTTTCATTGCCACAAGCCAGCTCATAGATAAGAGGTCTAGACAGAAGTTTACCATAAATTATCAAGCTGAAAATGAATTTATTGATTATGTAGATTATGACACTTACAGAAGGCTTAAGCAAGGAATGCACACAACTTGGCAATAGATGGGGCTTAACCTTTGGAGGAAACACAAGAAAAGGAGCATTCGTGGCAGTTTATTAAATGGATATTTAAGGTACTCTACTCACCGGTGAAAACATTTGGAGAGATAGTGAAGAAACCGAATGTTAAAGGTCCTGTTTTAATCCTGTTGATAACACTGCCCTTAATTCTGAGTGTACAATATATCAGTGGGTCGAAGTTTTTCTTAGAGGCTCCGACGCCAGAAAACGATCTATGGACGGAGAAACTGTCTGGCTCAACATTATTCTTGTGGAGCTCCAACGATAACGTAACCTTTGATGATAATGATTACATTGTAGGCAATTCTAGTGTTTCATCTTCAGTGAGTGATAGTTCGCTAATTTGGATGCACTTGACAGATATTGGAAGTTTCGTTTGCTCTGAAGAAGAGTACAGTCGCTTGTCTTTTAGGATAACATGCATGAATGAAGCAAATGTAACGCCAACAAGCGCAACGTTGCAGCTATTCTCGTTTAGCAATGAAAGTGAAAGATTTGAATTGGACATTAGTGATGTTGTGGCTAACAGAACTGCTGTGTGGGTAAATGTAAGCGTCAATCTTGTCACTGACGATTGGGCATCAGAAAACGCTCCAAGCTGGGACAACGTAACTGGGATAGGTTTTCAACTAGTATGGAATGATCCGCAAAATCTCACTTTAAAAATAGATGATTTATTTTTCGGCAAGTATGCTCCTATTTCTTCTTCAGGCGACTTTGACTTACAACTTGTGTATTCTGTTATGCGAAGCGGTGTTGATTTTTTGCTGGAATGGCTTATTCTTTTTGGAATAGTGTTGTTGTCTTTGAAGAGTTTTTCTGATTGGAGTGGGGGTTGGAAGGATTTGTTTTCTACTGTGGGTTATGTTTATTCAGTTTTTATCGTCTATTTGGGAGTTCTTGCGTTATTGTCTTTTCTTTTGTCTCCGATTTTCCTTCCGCTTAACATCACTTACTTAGAATACTTGGATATTTACCAAGGTAGTTGGGGTATACCGATTTCTATTCTGAGTTTGTTATCTTATGGGTGGACTACTATTCTCTGTACTGTTGCTTTGAAAAAGATACATGAGCTTTCTTGGAGCAAAGCCTTTTTGATTGGTTTCGGGGCTGTAGTGATGAGTTTGTTATTTAGTTCGTTTTTGCTTGATGCGTTTTTCTAGAGCTTGTTTGTGTTGAGAGGGTCGCAGGGGAGGAGAGAGCATAGTTTGCATTGTTCTATGTTTAGTGTGGGGTTTGCGCGTTTGCATAGTTCGCACATGAGTCGTTTTTTTCGTATGAGTTTGCATGTGGCGCAGATTTGTAGTGCGAAGGTTGTTCTGTCTAGGTTGCCGTTAACTAGTGAGGTGGCGGTTTTTATGATTTGTATTTTGACTTCTTTTTGTTCTTCGATTGAGATTGTGCCTCCTCTTACGTGGTGGGTGTATTTGCTTATTGCTGTTTGGGTTATGCCTAGTAGGTGGGCTGCTTCTATTTGCTTCATTCCGTGGGTTTCGGTGAGTTCTTTTGCAAGGAGGGCGCGTATTGCTGGGACGACTGATTTTACTGCGATTTCGCATGGGAGTTTCATTGTTTTTGCTCCGTTTATAGTGTTGTGGTGAAAAGGTATATAAGCATGACGCACGTCATAATGTTATGACGTATGTCATAGGAACAATGGAGGAAACTTGTTTTGAAGAAAAACGCTTCTCCTTTCTCCCCTCGAAAGAAAAGTGTTGGTGATGACCAAGCCCCTGTGACATACGCTTTGCTTGAAGAGCGGGTGAAGGGTCGAAAGCTTGTTGAGGATTCGTTGTGGCTGTCTCGGAAGATGGTTGATGATGGTTGTAGTTTGGGTCAGACGTTGCAGGTGATGGAGGAGCGGTGTAAGGATTGTGATGTTGTTTCGCCGATGTTTTGTGTTGAGCAGTGTGAGACTTGGAAAGTGAAGAAGGAGCTTCGAGAGATCAGTAGGGTGATTTCTGAGGGTAATCATGGGCTTAAGTTGTTGAATGCCATTAAGAATAAGAGAAGGCTGGTGATGCTTAATGTTCTTCGGGATAGACCGTTACCCTTTAACATGTTGCAGAAGAAGCTTATGAGCTATGGGTTCTTTCATAGTAAGAAGACGATTGGTGAATATTTGAAGCCGCTGTTGAAAGCTGGTTTAGTCAAAGAAAGCGGTGATCGCTTTGGTTTTACGTTGTATGGTAGGAAGGTTCATGATGCTGTGGTTAGGCATGGTTTTGCAGGGCAGTTGCCGGTTCATTCTGATGGTTATGAGGAGAGGATTCTTAGATGTCTTTTAGATGGTGCTAAGACTCGTGGCGAGTTGTTGGAGGTTGCTCCTTTGAAGAGTTTGTCAAGGACCTTGAAGCGCTTGCAGGAGCGTAAGCTGATAGTTGATAATTCGCCTTCTGACCGCGTTTTCTACTTCCGTACGAAGAGGGCGTTGTCTTTGGAGAGGCTTTCGCCGACGCAGAAGAGAATTTGTGATGCGGTTCCACAAGCCGGCATTTCTGCTCGCGACTTGTCTAGTGCTGTTGGTGTTAATTTGCGGAGGACGTATAAGTATTTGCGGAATTTGAGGGGAAAGAAATTGATGTTTAGGCGAAATGTGCCAAGTAGATATGAGTTGACGGCGAAGGGAAGGGCAACTGCAGAGTTTCTGGAAGAGATTGCTAATATTGAATAGAGGAGTAGCACAACAACGAACTACTTCATTAGACACTAAGAACCGAACAAATGAAATAACGCTTTAAATGAGTTTATTTGAAGACTGTCAGTAGATGAATGCGCGCGCGGTTAGTGGCTTATGGATGGCTAAAAGTCTGTTTACCAGATTCAGCATACATTTATAGATAGGGATGGAAACAGGAAGGAACCATTACTATGCAATGTAGATCTGATGAGCGCGCTTTTTTTTAGCTCCTGCCTTATTGGTTTTGTGCTATTTGGTTTTCATACGTTAATGCGAATGATCTTCTGGGCAATGATGGCGAGCACGGTAATTTGGGTAAGACCAATTGATGCAGAAAAAGTCGAATGCTTCATTAGATGCTTTACGGAGAAAAAGAAGGCTAACATTACTTTGCTCTACAGATTGGAGCGTGCCTGTGTTTTGTCTATCAAAGAATTGCATTACCTTACGTATTTCCTTTCAAGACGCAACTGGAAGAATGGATTGCTCTTCTTGGTGTCTTGGATCATTATGTTCGCGGTTATATTTCGATGACGAGATAACGTATAATAGTAATTCAAATAGATTCTTCGAAAATCTTCAATACTTCTTCAGGGTTAACAGAGCCTACACGCAAAACCTTAGACTCTTCACCCGTTAAATCAATCACAGTCGAAGAAACTCCAAGTACAAAAACTCCATCGTCAAGAACTATGTCCACATCATCTCCTAACTGCTCAAAAGCCTCTGCAGCACTAGCAACAGGCTTAATCCTGCTCTTATTAGCGCTAGTGCCTACCAAAAGCCCCCCACACAACCTAGCAAGCTTAAGCGCAACATCATGATTTGGAACCCTCACACCCACACTATCCAAACCAGACGTAACAACAGCAGGCAACACACCCCTCTTCGGCAAAACCAAAGTCAAAGCCCCAGGCCAAAACCTCTCCGCAACCCTCCTAGCACCACCAGAAACCACAGCCACTCGTTCAACATCACCCAAACAACCAGCCAAAACAGGCAAAGCCTTCTCCCTCCCACCCTTCAGACGCAAAAGCCTCCTAACAGCATCCACATTAAACGGATCACAACCCAAACCATAAACCGTATCCGTCGGAAAAACAACCAACCCACCCCCCACAACAACCCTCGCTGCAACCCCAACATTCCTCAATGACACCTTCAACACCCGCAATCCACACACACCCCTACACATAAAGCAAACAAACCAAAAAGGTCAGACGTAAAGGCGCGTCACAGCACAAACCGCTCCACGCCGTCGCCACACATCATCCCACAAACAAAAACCCAAACCAACCATAAAACCATTTCCCCCACTCCAACCTATTAGGCTCCAATTAAGAAGGTCTATCTACTGCGCAGAGAAAAAGCACACACAAAAAACAAAACAATAAAGAATTTAAACCGCCACCCACCCTTCACATAGACAGCAGGTAAAAACCATGGGCAAACGAATCCGAGTGCAAAGACGAGGAAGAGGAGGACCAACCTTCCAAGCATCCACCCAAAAACGAATAGCGCCAGCCAAATACCCTCCAACAAACAACAAACAACTAGAAGCTACAATAGAAACAATCACCCACGAACCAGGACGCGGCACACCCCTCGCAAAAATAAAACTCCAAAACAACCAAAACTACCACTTCATAGTCCCCGAAGGAGCCTACCAAGGCCAAAAAATCCAAATCGGCAGCCAAGCACCAATTGAAATAGGCAACATCCTCCCACTAGGCAACATCCCAGAAGGTACCATGATCTTCGGCATCGAACTCTCACCAGGCGACGGAGGAAAAATAGCACGCTCCTCAGGAACATACGCAACCCTAGTCGCCCACACACCCCAAGGAACCATGATAAAATTCCCCTCAGGAAAAACAAAATACATTAACGATTCATGCCGCGCTACTATAGGCATTGTATCCGCAGCAGGACGCCATGAAAAACCATTCCTAAAAGCCGGCGAAAAACACCACATAAAAAAAGCGAAAGGCCACAAATACCCACGAACACGCGGCAGAGCCATGGTCGCCGCCGCACACCCCCATGGAAGCAGCAAAAAAGGCGGCCGCAAAGTAACCACAGTCGCACGCGGTGCACCCCCAGGCAAAAAAGTAGGTCTAATTGCAGCTAGGGGCGCTGGCAAGAAACAAAAAAGAAGAAGATAACATCACAAAAAGTTAATAAACAGTCTAAACAAGGATGAGATAGGCGAAAACAAAATGCCGAAAGAATTCACGTATCGAGGACACACCCTTAAACAGCTACAAAACCTGTCAATGGACGAGTTTATACTCTTACTCCCCTCCCGCCACCGCAGAAGTCTACAACGCGGACTCAAAACTGAACAACGAGTCCTCTTAGAAAACGTCAGAGCCGCAAAACAAGCCATCGACAAAGGACAAAGCATCATTGTAAAAACACATACCCGAGACATGGTAATTCTCCCAGAAATGGTCGGAGTAACCATCCTACTCCACAACGGAAAAGAATTCATCCCCGTTGAAATCACACCTCAAACGATTGGACATTATCTCGGAGAATACGCAATAACTAACAAACCTGTAAAACATGGACAACCAGGTATTGGCGCTTCAAGATCGTCAATGTACGTGCCACTAAAATAGCTATATAGTTCTCGTTTGCTATGCCCGATAACTTAGCTCCGCTTTCTTCTTTTCACCGACCAATGGCACTTTAGGAAGAGGAATAGGTGGAGGTATATTTAACGTTCTGGAAATAAACACAGATTCCAAAAACACAACATTGGAAATAGTTTGCACAATCACCGGTGGTGGCGCCTTCTTTTTCTTGTAAGCATCGTATATGTTTTCCAGTTCCTCTTTCTCTCCGATAACGTGAGCCTTGCCCTTAACGCTGATTTGAGCTACTGCAGGATTGTAGCTTATAGTGAAAACAAATGGTACTTCTAACGAGTCCTCATGCGACTTGTCTACACTTATGATGTTGAGATTTGTAGTAATCTTGACTGGAGGAAGGGGACGTCTAATTTCCCAGAAACGTTCAGCCGAGACATTGTTTATAAAAACGTTGACACGGATTTTTATCTCTGGTTGACTCAGTCTTCTACGCCCCACTATTCCTTGTTTGTTTTGTATCGTGTAAAACCACAATTGCCGCATGTATATCTGTTACCATGATCCGCCATAAAATACCCTGGACCACATCTTTCACAGAACGGTCGAAGTCGATTTAAGCTTTTTTCATCAATTTTATAGTAGCTGAAAACGCCTTTCTCTTTTTTCTTCTTTTTCTCAACTTTCTCTTTAGGCTTTCTCGGTTTTTTTTCTATAATTTCCTCCGCGACCTCTTCGAGTTCAGCCTCTTCTCTGACTTCTGATTCTTCTATTTCTTCTTCGGACATCTACTATTCCTCTCTCTTTTCTTCTTTAGGTTTAGGCGTAGGAGTTGCTCCTTCTTTGAGTTCCGTTTTTTCAGGTTTTTCTTTTGTCGGCTTTTTCTCTTCTGGCTCTGCTGTTTTTGGTTTTTCTGGTTTTGTTGGTTTTTCAGGGGGAATATTACGGATGATGATGTGTTCGGGTTCGACTAGCTTTGCTTGTTCAGGCGATTCATAAGTGTTTGCCTTTCCTATAGCAGTCATAGTACCAGTTTTTGTTTCCTCTTTCTCCACAAAAACTAGTTCAACCTTTATCTTCAGCATGTTTGCCAGATGTTTTCTTAATTCTAAACGTGGAAGAGTTTGGCCTTCTTGATTGTGGTCAACTTCAAAAACTACTTCCTTTCTTTTTAGCAAGGGGTTATATTTTTGGGATAGGATTTTAATCTTCAAATTTTATTCTTCCATTGTGAATAGTTATGGCACAAAGAAAAGTGTTTTTGCCCTTATAAATATTATACAAGAGAATGCTGTTAACTTATTTGTCATGGTGTATTTCGTTTGTTTAGTAGTTTTTCATTGTCTGTCGTATTTTTCCACTTCGTCGCTCATTACAACAAGCCCTATCCCTGCGTCCTTGAACATTTTCACAGTATCTGCCTCAGCATGATAATGTTTTTCTGCAACCACACGTTTGATTCCAGAATTGATAATTATCATTGCACAAGCCCTGCATGGAACCATTTTACAATAAAGTGTCGCTTCGTCTATAGATACCCCAAATTTTGCAGCTTGGATGATCGCATTTTGTTCTGCGTGCAAAGTTTGTACACAATGTTGAGTAACATTTCCAGCGTCATCAAAAACCTTGCGCATGTCATGTCCAATTTCATCACAATGTGGCAATCCTGCAGGCGAACCGACGTATCCTGTAGTTAGAATCCTTTTATCTTTTACAATTACGCATCCATTTCTACCTCTATCACATGTCGCCCTTTTCGAAACAGCTTCACATAAATCAAGAAAGTATCTGTCCCAACTTGGTCTCTTGCATTCTTCCATGTTTCTACACATTGTTTTGGAGTTATTAACATTTTAGTATGCTAGATACTTCTTGAGTCAACTTTAGGTATTGGGTTGTAAAGTTGCACGAAGCTATAGAGTTTATTCTTCTTTTACATTTGGAAAACTAATTAATGAAAGTGCTAAACACATTAGTAGTAGTGCAAAAACAGGAATCCAATAAGGTTTTTCTAAAGGTTAACTTTCCTTTTATGCATGCATGCATAGCTTTTTCAGAAATCAATCTTGCTGTGGATTCATATCAACTGGGCTACTGGCTAACTTATCCATCCCTAGCTCTATTCATTGCTAGCTCTACAATATGCATCTTCCAAAAAAAGAAAAGAGGCAAACTTGGTTAGGCTAGTTGGAGGAAGAACTTGACACGGTCATATTTCTATAGATTGTTCCAAAAACCATAAGAGAAAGTAAGAGAGTCTATTTTATGGGGAGAATTTGGGTAGGAAATCTCTGTTTGCTCTTGGTTTATTCGTCGTTTTTCTATCTTTATTGTTTATCAGGTTTAGCTCAATTGAGGTCAAGGCTCCTAATGGCGTTAGGGTTTGGAATATTGACACTGGGTTATATTATACAAGTATTCAAGAAGCTATCAACGCAAATGAAACCTTGGATGGGCATTCCATTTTTTTGGTAATAAGTGAGATTTTCTATGAGCATGTTGTTGTTAACAAGTCTATTAGCCTCAGAGGTGCAACCCCGCTGCCACTTGGTGAAATACCCATTATCAACGGGAATGGAACTGGAACTGTTGTTACTATAGAGGCAGACAATGTGATGTTGGATTCGTTGAACATAACAAGTGGAGTCAACGGAGTTGCTCTGGAAGACTCAGACAACTGCTCACTTGGCTTAGCTACTGGTTTGTGGGTTATTGATAATAGTGAAACTGGTGTATATCTTCATAATTCAAGAAACTGTACCATTAAATGGCTTGAAACACGTGGTAATAAATATAATTTTGGGGTTGAAGGCTCTTCCCTTGAGCATTTCTCTCATGAAGTGGTTTCCAGTACAGCAGATGGCAAACCAATTTGCTATTTGACAGATAAGCAGAACATAAACGTAGCAGATGGTGTTGGATACATTGCAGTAGTAAACTGCACATACATAACCATTGAGAATCAAAGCTTAACTCATAATCATCAAGGAATAATGCTTGCTTACACCAACAAGTCAGTCATAAGAAACAACATGGTAACCAACAACCTATATGGTATCTATCTCCAGGAATCTGACAACAACACATTCTATCACAATAACCTTATCAACAATATACACCAGGTTCGGCTTGAAGTCTCTGACAATTATTGGGATTCTGGTGTTGAAGGAAATTATTGGAGTGATTACACTGGGGTTGACCTTGATCCAGATGGGATGGGAGACACGCCACATATCGTAGATGCAAACAACATGGATAATTATCCTTTGATGGGAATGTTTTATGATTTCTCAGTGAGAATGTTGCCTGAGGATGAAGTGTATCGTGTGCAGGTAATTAGCAACTCTTCAGTTCGTGACCTTGGTGTGTATGGATGGCTTACCTCTCCAAACGAGTGGCTACAACCAGGGCAGACTTTTATTCAGTTCCTTGTTGAGGGTGAGGAACATACCACTGGGTTTTGTAGGATAGTCATTCCAAGAGATGTGGTTAATGGCACATCTTATACGGTGTTGGTGGGCTGGAATTCTGTTTCAGTAGAAGAGCTTGCCATCTCAAACAGTACCCATGCATGTCTTTACTTCACCTATCAGCACTCAGAACACGAAGTAATAATAGTTCCAGAATTTCCACCTATGCTAATTCTACCACTATCCATGATAACGACACTGCTAGCAACCCTATTGTACAGAAGAAAAAGTGAGCGTAACTAGACACAAAAAAATTTTCCCATTTTCGGGAACGTTGGAATCTTGTTATTACTCTCTGATATGGTACTTGTATAGGTTTTTACCTCACACAACATTTAGTACACGAGTGCATTTGCATATTGTTTAGTGATTGTAATAATAGATAGTGAAAAGTTATAGTTAGTGGATTGTCAAAACAACATGTAAATATGTTACAAGCAAATTGCTTTTGCTTTGTCAAAAAGAGCCATATTGGGAGCTCGATTCATAAGATACACAATACTAAGTATCTTTTGCTCCAAGATGATTTTATGCATTTTCTATTGACGCAAATTATCTAAAAATCTTATTTATTGAGGTTTTTGCATCACATATTATTTATTAAAAATGTTGATTTTGTATGCTTAACGTTTTTTGTCTGGTAGGTCTATAGTTTAATTAGTGATTATTTGGAAACCAGAGGCATGCTAGTAGGAATCGTTCTATGTCTTCTAGGCCTCATTGTCTTCATGTATGGAATAAGCAACATGACACCTGTAAGTGCCATTTCCAATTCATTTCTCATCGTAATGGGCATGTTCTTAGGAATAGCAGGGCTCATTGTGTTGATTACAAATGCTTTTTCCAGCGGCTCTATCTTCACTTAGACTGCCCCCTTAATCGCTCTCCATTGTATCAACAATTTCTCTAACTTGCTGCTTCATTTCTGCTGTTGCTTTAACAACCACGACTCCCCTGCGGGGTTGCCCATAAAGCACTAAGGAGTTTTCAGGCACAGTTAAAATGGCGACCAAAGCTAACAGATCTTCTTCCCCATCAACAACAATTTTTGTTCGCTGAGAATCTTCTATCGCTTTTTCCACAGCAAACCAAGCTTCATAAGTTATAGTTCCAGGCGGGTTCTTCACATAAACGACTCGATCAGCCGTAGCAGAAATTGGTGTTATTTCCTTTCTCATGACTTTGTTGTCAATAATCAAAACATCAGGCAAAAGAGATTGGTCCGTTAAGTCTTGTGAAACTCGGTCGCCAACAGTCACTATCTTTGCGGGTTTTTCTTTTTCAATCAGTGTTCCAAGTATGCTTACTGTTTCTTCTAAAGAACCGCAGAATAGGATTCCTAGAGGTTTTTTCAGGTTCCTTCGAAGTTGCGGTGTAAGATGATAGATGCTAATCACCTATTGATTGCCAAGAATCTCTTTACCGATCTATCATATGTTCTTTCAACTTTAGGTGGAAACAGACATCCAGGCAGCTCATTTCGCTCTCGATGAAAACGAATGCATTCACAGCACTTACCTTTCTTATCACATGAAGAATAGGTGCAGCCACAATTTTTTAGATTAATATTGAGATTCGAACAAGGCTTTTCCTGTTGCATTCAACCATCCTTCTTTTCCTGCAAATATATGTGCTTTTAGTTTTTAAGAAGCCAAAATTATCGGACGCGTAGCGCATAACGTCCTTTTTCCTTGATCTTCATAACCTTTGCTATCTCCGAGTCTTCAGGATTGATGATAATAACAAGACCGCTAAAATCATCACTTAAGGTTGCAGTTTTGCATTTTAGACACAAATTACCTGTGGTAATAACATGGCATTCTCGACAGGCTTTTTCAGTCATTACTGCTTTTCCTCCTGCTCCTTAGTTTTCTCGACGGCTACTTCTTTTTTGGCTTCATTTTTTATTTTTCTAACTTCTTCCTTAATCCATTCAAGCTTTCCAAGAAACGGCTGCCTAGCAGTTACCCCGATTTTGCCTGATCCTCCACCCCGAGCCAACGAAACCGCTGTTACACGAGCCCTTACACGGTCTCCCGATGACAGTTTTCTTCGAGTCTCCTTACCCATCAACACACCTTGCTTTTCATCAAAAGAAATAAAATCATCCATCAGTTGTGATACGTGCAACAACGCATCAATTGGGCCAATACGTAAGAACGCCCCAAAGTCTGCGATTTCCACGACTTCGCCTTCAACAATTTCTTGAATTTTTGGATAAAACGTCAAAAGAGAGAAGGATATCTTGTGGTATGTGGCACCGTCGCCTGGAATTATTTTTCCTGTTAGACTAACGTTAATGTCAGTGACAGCCACAACATAGCCAAGTTCATCATCCACCATACCTTCATATTTCATTTTCAGCTGTTCGTGGCCTGCCTGCTTAAGGGGAGCACTAAATTTTTCCGGAGGTATGCGAATCGTATCTTCCAGAACGAGAAGTTTAAACATAACGATTTTTCCTCTATTTCAAATAGCTTGTGCTTACATAAGCTTCTAAGGGATTTTAAAAAGCTTTTGAAATGTTCTATTTTTCATCTAAATTCTAGACGGCTCCATCTAAAGCCAAATGTGATTTCTGTCTCAGATAAATAACGGGTACGTTTTTACGTCTCAACCTTTTCCTCAAAGTCTTGTCATTTGTTGCAACGCAGAATTTCATTTCCGACGCCACTCGGACAATCACATCATCATGTGACTCTTCGTTGCCTTTCTCTACGTTAAATTGGCGACATTTTTGAGCAAACGTCAAAGCCAGAGTTGCCTGCTGACACAATTTCATCGACCCGGTTTCAGCTATTTTCTGTAATTCTTTGTAGGTCGGAGAGAGGATTATCGGTTCGAAACGTCGGTTTAGAACTGTTAGTAACCCTTCAAAAACGTCTATGTTGAATTGTGAAGGGATAAAGAGGAAACTTGAGTCTAATATGACTTTTAATTGCTTTCTTGATTTTTTTGGATACAATTCTTTTTTCCCTTTTTTAAATGTTAAGGGTCTTTTTTGTTACAGCTCTACGTTTTTGCGTTACTTGACTATGCCATAGCCGATTAATCGCCATCTTCCAGCTATTTTTCTGCTTAGTGCTGCTCGCATACCCTTTTCAACACATACGGGGCGTCCAAGCTTTACGGTTGCTTCTTTACCCTTTACCGAAGTGACTACTCCTGCAGTGATTGTTGTTCCTACATCTAGAAGGAGGTTTTCTTGGAGGCGTATTTTATCTATCGCAACCATTTCTTTAGTTCCTATTGCGCGTTCAAAAAAATGCGTTTCTATGATAAGCTCTGAAACTGTTGGAGGAAGTTTTCCAGGAAGTCCAACCAGGTTACCAGTGAGGCTATCTGCTTTGGTTAAAGACGGATCAAACATTGTTCCTATTCCTACGAGTCCGCCGCATTGTACTTCATCTACGTTTCTTCCACCTGCTCGGAGGCTGACAATTTCGGTTAGTAAAGGTTCATATACGTTTTTGCCTTGTTTTTCCACTCGTATGCCTGGACGAACTTCTATGTTTTCGCCTAATTTGAATTTTCCTTGTATGTTGCTGCCGCCTATGACACCGCCTGCTAAGTTATCGATGGTTGTTCCAGGTTTGTTAATGTCGAAAGAGCGAACAACATACATCAGAGGAGGCTTTGTCGTGTCACGTTTAGGTGTAGGAATATGTTCTTCCATGGCTTGGACGAGAACGTCAATGTTTACGGAGTGTTGAGCTGAAATTGGGATAATTGGAGCGTCTTTGGCAGCTGTGTCTTTAACAAATTCGGTAATTTCGCGATAATTTTCCAGGACTCGTTTTTCATCAACTATGTCTATCTTATTCTGAACGATAATTATTTTGTCTACGCCGACAATTTGTATAGCTGCCAAATGTTCACGTGTTTGAGGTTGTGGACAGGGCTCATCTGCGGCAATCACAAGTATGGCACCATCCATGACAGCGGCGCCTGAAAGCATTGTGGCCATGAGTGCCTCATGACCGGGAGCGTCTACAAAACTGACGGCTCTTTGAAACTCGCACCTTGTGTGACAAGTTGGGCATTTTGGTTCCGTGGAGTAACATTCTGGCGCGTTACATTTTGGACATTTGTATATAGATGCGTCGGCATATCCAAGTTTTATTGTGATGCCACGTCTCAATTCTTCGCTGTGTTTAGCGGCCCATATGCCCGATAGGGCTTGTACAAGCGTGGTTTTTCCATGGTCTACGTGACCGATTGTTCCAATGTTAACTTCGGGCTGTTTGGGCAGTTCTTTCAGACGATTAACCTCCAGTTTCAGTCACTCTTGGTTTTTCCAGGGATTCCTCAGTCTTTTCTTCAGCGGTTTTCGGCGTTTTTTTCCGTTTTTCTGTCTCCTCTTCTGCTGTTTCAGCCTTCTTTTCTATTTTTTCCATTTCCGCTTTTTCGGGCTGTTTTTCTTTTCTTGCTTTCTTGGGTTTTTCGATTATTTTCATGTTGATTTGAACAATTTCTTCGGTGATAACGCTTCCACGAACCGTCTTTCTTCTACGTTCACCCTCTTTGGTTGAGTGGAAGCCAACGCTTTTGGTTATTATTATGCGAGCTTTCACTCCCCCGTGGATGTTTGGTCGCATAGGGAAACCGTCTTTGTCTGAACCTCCTGTGATTTTTAGCTTATGTCCCCCTAGTCCGATGGCGGTTCCGTCTATTGTTTCACCAAGTTTTCTTCCTATTATGGGAACGGCGCGGGAGCCCTCTAGTTCGACTATTTGGGATTTTCCGGTTTCGGGATCTGAAAGGATTATCTTGAATTTTGCCATGGAGATATGTACTCCGTATGAAGCAAGTTTGAATATGGATTGTACACGGTGTTTTTAAAGCTTCCTTTCAAAACGCCAACAAACAAACTTAGAGCTTTCTAACTATTGATTAGCGAAAAATCAACCCAACTTCCTAAACATTTTGATTTGGCATTTATTAGCCATCTATTTGGAACCAAACAAAATCTAAAGCGATTTGAGTGGCACATAAACTGCTGCTTCTTGCTTCATTTATAAGTTTTATGAAAGAACAAACACGAATCACGAGGCATTAAAATATATGATAAAGAACAATAACGTTAACTCTTTCAGAATCATTAGAATATAACGACGTTAGAATGGTGAAATCTGAATTGACGAAAACGCAAGGCTTGAAATCTCTTAAAGAAAAAAAAGAGACATGGGAAAAAGAGACCAAAGAAAAAAGTCTAGCAAGTTTTCAAGAAAGAAAAAGCAAGTTTCTAACAAGCTCAAACATCTCAGTTGAAAGAGTCTATACTCCCCTTGAAATAAAGACGCTAGACTACTTTCAAGGTTTAGGCTTTCCAGGCGAATATCCATACACTCGTGGCGTTTACCCAACAATGTATCGTGCACGGTTATGGACAATGCGGCAATATGCAGGCTTTGGTACAGCAGAGCAGGCAAACCAACGTTTTAGATATTTGCTTCAGCAAGGGCAAACCGGTTTAAGCGTAGCTTTTGACTTTCCTACACAAATCGGATTAGATTGTAATCATTCCTTAGCGTTAGGTGAAGTTGGAAAAGTTGGAGTAAGCGTTGGTACCTTAAAAGAAATGGAACTTCTATTTGATCGAATTCCCCTCGACAAAGTAACCACAAGCATGACTATAAACGCACCTGCCGCAGTGCTTCTAGCTATGTACGTCGCTATAGCCCAGAAACAAGGCATTAATCAATCAATTCTAGGTGGTACTGTGCAAAACGACATTCTCAAAGAATACGTAGCTCGCGGCATGTACATCTACCCACCTAAACCAAGTATGAAACTTGTCACTGACATCTTCGAATATTGTGGCAAAAACATGCCCCGCTGGAACACAATAAGCATAAGCGGCTACCACATCCGCGAAGCAGGCGCAACCGCAGTGCAGGAAATTGCTTTCACGCTCGCTAATGGCATCGCATACGTGCAAGCAGCAATTGACTGTGGCTTAAACATAGACAACTTTGCCCGAAGACTCTCCTTCTTCTTCGCCTGCCACAGCAACTTTCTTGAAGAAATCGCCAAGTTTCGAGCCGCCCGACGTTTGTGGGCGCGTATAATGAGAGAAAGATTTGGAGCTGAAAAACCTTCATCTTGGCAATTACGTTTCCACACACAAACTAGTGGAGTGGCGTTAACTGCACAACAGCCTCACAACAATATTGTTCGCGTTGCACTTCAAGCTCTTGCAGCAGTATTTGGAGGAACACAAAGCTTGCACACCAATAGTTTCGACGAGGCTTACGCATTACCGAGCCAAAGGGCTGTGACTATAGCATTGCGTACACAGCAGATAATCGCTTATGAGAGTGGTGTTACAGACACGGTTGATCCCATTGCAGGAAGCTACTGCATTGAGGCTTTAACAAATCAAATTGAGGAGGATGCAATGCGCTATATTGAAGAAATCGACCGACAAGGAGGCGCTGTAAACACCATAGAAAAAGGTTACATACAGCGTGAAATCATAGAAAGCGCCTTTAAGTACCAAAAAGAGGTAGAGAAAAAAGAACACATAATTGTGGGGATGAATGAGTTCGAAACCAAGGAAAAATTGCCCATAAAAATTCTGCGAATTGATCCAGCTGTTGAAAAGAAAGTAGTTGAACGGTTAAAACGTGTAAAAAAAGAGAGAAATAACCGAAAAGTCGGGAAAAGCCTTGATAAATTGCGTCATGTGGCTGAAGAAGGAACTGAAAATCTTGTGCTACCTATTTTAGACGCTGTTAAAGAGTACGCTACAGTAGGCGAAGTCTGCAACGTTCTACGAGAAGTTTATGGCGAATACAAACCATTAACAATTTTCTAATTAATGTTTTCCGATAACAACCAAAACGTCACCTTTGTCCACAATTGACCCTTGATCTACTTTGACTTTTGCGATAATTCCATCTTTAGGCGCAACTATTTCATTCTCCATCTTCATTGCTTCTAAAACACATAGTGGGTCGCCAGCCTTAACCTTGTCGCCAACCTCTACTTTTAACAATACGACTTTTCCAGGCATCAAAGAAGTCACTGCACCACTCTCTTTGACAACGAGTTTTTCTCTTCTTGGCATATAGGAAAAAGAGATTAATGGTGTAAAAGTTTTGTTACCTAACTCTCTTCGTTTAGCCTGAAGTTGCAAAACAAACTTTTTTCCATTAACTTCTGAATTAAGGACCGTAGACTTGTCTTTACTTAGTCTTATTCTATGTTTTTTACCATCGACGCTTATTGATACTTGTTTATCAAAGCAAAGCGAGTTTGAAAATATTACTTCAAAAACTTTATCATCTAGCTCAATCAAAGCAGTTCCTTTATGGTTTACTTTCAGTAATCTAACCTTACGACTTTTTCCACCCACCGAAACGATGTACTCGACTAACGAATCCATTTGAGGTCACCGCCAGAAAAATAGCCCTTTCTTCCCGCAGCTTTCCACAACGAAATCTGTTTTCTGCTTCTTGACGGAATAACCACTATTCCTTCTCGCCTGTTGGAAATGTAGCTAGCTAAGACAGCCGACAAAACTGCTACATCCTCTAATGTATTCTTGCCCTGAAGCCTGAAACTGCTCATTTGTTCATCCACAAAACGGGTATGAAGGAGCCCCTGTTGATAGAGTTTGTCCATTAAAATTTTCCTGAGAAAAGAAGCTGTGGTTTCAACTCCGCCCACAGACAACTCTTGTAGCGCATTTTTCATGCGAAAGATTGCTTCTTCACGGTTGAGACCCCAAGCAGCTATTTTAGCGATTAAAGAATCGTAGAAAAGAGGTATGTCGCAGCCAGTGTAAAGTGCTGTGTCAACTCTTATGCCTGGGCCTCCAGGCAGATGGAAGTGCGTTACTGTTCCTGGAGAGGGAGTAAAGTCTTTGTTTGGGTCTTCTGCGTTGATTCTGCAGTTTAGAGAATGCCCGTTAATAGTAATGTCGCTTTGTTTGTAACTCAGTTTTTCCCCCGCCGCAACGCGAATCTGCTCTTTCACAATGTCGATACCTGTTACCATCTCAGTAATCAAATGTTCCACCTGCAGTCGAGTATTCATCTCTAAAAAGTAAAAGGCTCCATTCTTTTCAACAAGAAAT